>Ga0265298_10007937_pt1 | contig 12817 bp, 5 predicted proteins | sample AusTroGonzalo_MG_3_FD_193486 | JGI IMG/M metagenome (GOLD analysis project Ga0265298, IMG submission 193486) | Bovine rumen microbial communities from tropical cattle in Woodstock, Queensland, Australia - Gonzalo_01 | ecosystem: Host-associated > Mammals > Digestive system > Stomach > Rumen ... | reverse complement strand
TATCACCGCTTATCAGATCTCTGTAAGCTGTCTCTTTGATAGCTACAGCATAGAACCGTTTTTTCTGCTGCTCAGTAAACTGCGATATCTCATCAGCATATTTTTCTTTTATCATTGCAAAAGCTTTTGTGTAACTGTCAACATTGCTTGAAATGCTTTTTTGATTAAAGTAATGATAATACCTGAACAACGGCTTTTTTATATAACCAGCTTTATAATTCATACATATCCTGTATTCCAGCTCTACCTCATGTATTCGCGGCAGTTTTTCATCAAACCCGCCTACTTTTTCCAAAACACTTTTCTTTACCATCAATCCGCTGGTAATACCCAGATAAGGAGTGATGAAGTATTCATTCTTTCCACGGTTAAATGTATAGCGCTTCCTGAACTGATATGTTTTTTTCTCAAAGCAGTACACATTTATCCAGTCTGCTGATACGGCACCATGATCCGGATGCCTTCTGAAAAAAGCTACCTGTTCACTTACCTTTCCCGGAAGCCACTCATCATCATCATCAAGAAACGCCACAAAATCGCCCTTTGCAGCTTTTATACCCGTATTTCTTGCATAATTGGCTCCTTTTGTATCCTCCGGAGATATCCGGACATAATTCACACGTTTATCCTTTTTTGAAAGTGCTTCCATATATTCAGGTGTATCATCAGATGAAGCATCGTCAACAACAACGAGCTCAAGGTTTCCGTAATCCTGCGACAACACACTGCCGATCGCTCTTTTGAGCATATCAATCCTGTTATGAGTAGTTATAACTGCCGATACAATTGGGCTTTCCATATTGAAATCGTAATTTAACGCTTTTTTTTGTGAATTCATTACCGTTTCCTCCTTGTCAGGTCATTTAGTACACATTATTATAATACTTTTTCAGTATACCACAATGCTCATTAAAAATCAAGCAAGCATTTTGCAGCTGCTCAGCACGGAGATATCTCAGCCGGTAGTTGAGAATGAAGAATCGAAAAATATGCTGCAAATAAGAAGAAATATTTTTTCGCCATTTCTCCAGCAGGGAAATGTGGGCTTTTTTCAGGACAGACGTTGATTTCTGCCGTATTTTGTGATATAATTATTATGACATAGTATGAGCAAATCCGCAGCAGAATAGATCATGGTCAGAGATCGTTTGGCTTTGCAAACAAAATTTTTCGGAAAAATTTCTGAAAAGTCTAAGATAATCAGAAAATTTCTTCGTCTAATATATTGGAAGGCGAAATTTTCGGAAAGGAGCCTGTCATGGATAATGGTGCAAGTATCTACAGCCGTTATCTTTCCGGTGACGATGCCGCTATGGGCGAACTTGTCCGCGAATATATGGACGGGCTCACCGTATTTCTGAACAGCTTTACCAATAACCTTTCAGAAGCTGAAGAACTGATGGAGGAAACTTTCTTCAGACTGGCTTATAAAAAACCAAGGTACAACGGAAAGAGCTCATTCAAAACATGGCTCTACTCCATCGCAAGAAACCTTGCTATTGACAGTCTGAGAAAACGTAAGGGCTTCACTACGGTATCCGTTGAAGAATGTACAGACCTTTCAGACAGTATGGATGTCGAGGAACAGTATATTACCGAGGAACGAAAGATCATAATTCACAGAGCGATCTCAAAGCTCAGGGACGAATACCGTCAGGTGGTGTGCCTGATCTATCTTGAGGGCTTTTCAAACGCAGAAACGGCGATCATCATGAAAAAAAGCAATCGCCAGATCACTAACCTTTTATACCAAGCCAAACGAGCTCTCAAAGTTGAACTTGAAAAGGAGGGAATTACGTATGCGGGACTATGATGAAGTTACTAAATCCATTCTGAGACGGCGTGACGAACAGTTAGCAAAAGACAGACGCAGAGCTATCATCTTTAAGCGCTGTGCTGCCGCTGCTGCAGGTTGCTGCGCTGCCGCCGTGATAGGCACCGGTCTTGCAAGGCATGATAGGAACATCCTTGCTCCGTCTGATATCACGGATATCCCGCCTGCTGTAACTACCACTTTCAGTTCTGACAATGAGAGCATAACAACCACATATAACTCAAATGACACTGCAAAGATCACAACGGCGTTGTCTGAGGCTGCTGCGGAAAATACCCGTAAACGGGCAAATGAAAATATAGTGACAAGCTCGGCTGAGTCCGACGCTTTCTGCACTGTCACTTTAAAAAACAATGAGAGTTCCGATACAGCGAGCAAAAACAACGCCGTAACATCTTCAGGACGTGTGACTGTACCGTCTGTGACAACAACAGTCACGCAGTCCGGCGTGTCACTCCATGAAGAGCGAATGGATATGCACAGGATCCCTGCGTTCCTGTCAGCTCTTACGGCTTCAATGTCTACTGTTTTCACAAATACCGACTTCGATTATCATGTGAATAACGACAGGTATCCGAAACAGAAAAACGGTATCGAAAATATCCTGCGGAACGATCTCGTGACCGATCTTAACAAGGACGGCAGCTCCGATCTTACAGACTGCTATCTGCTCTCTCTCTACTGCATGGCAGCGGACGAGAAAGATGATACGGACAACGGGATACGTATCCCTGATGAAATAAATGCGAGCATCGCCCGCAATGCCGACTACAACAGCGACGGCAGGATCGGCTACGATGACTCATATATCCTTATATGCAATTATCTCCTGAACAACAGGATCCGTTACAGCGACGTCCACCCGAAAACCTACGATCCGTCATTCAGCGGAAGCATCAATCTTCCCGTGTTCTATGACAGCAATGAGGCTTCGTTCGCTCGTATGGTGAGCGATCTCTCTCATCAGCTGAGGATAGACCAGTACATTATCGAGGATATGGTAGATCAGAATATCATAGACCTCGACGTCAACGAGGACGGAGCTGTGGATATCACAGACTTCGCGTACCTCAAGATCAACGGTGACAATTACCTTGACAACTACGTTGTCCCTGTGGAGGGCGGCTTTACTACAGCTCCCCGTCCGCACGTCATAAAGCTTCCGGATAATATCAAGAAGAACTGCGACAAAGTTTTCTATGCAAGACCTTTCCTTTATTACGACAACGCCTATGAGGTCTCGACCTTCATATCAGGTCTTGAAAAATACTTTGCTTCGCATATGATACTTATGCCGGAATACTTCGATAACGATTACTACGAAGATATCGTCAAATACGCCGGTGAATACTCTATCGGTGACAACCTCCGCAGCAGCGCTGAGGATATAGGTATCATACCAGAAGAGAACAGCTATTTCAAATTCGATAACGAATTGTTCGAGAGCGGTTTCAGGACATACTACGAAAATGTCCTTTCCGGCAGACAGTCAGCTCCCGATCTCAATATGGACGGTAAAGTAGACCATAAGGACTACGACCTCGCAGGCGACTATATATTTGAAGTTGCGGCGGAGCATGACGAAAAATCAGTGAAAATGCCTGCCGATGTGTGGAAACATATCAGCACAGAATGTGACTTCAATCAGAACGGCATCAGCGGCGATATCTATGATATATTCTTTGCTCAGATATATGTTCTCCTCAGTGAGGACGATTCGGCAAGCATTCCTTCAGGCAATACAGATTCCGACATCAGCCCGGATCTCATAAGCGGCGATGTAAACTGTGACGGCAGTATCGATATGGCGGACGCTGTACTTATAATGCAGTACCTGTCAAATCCGAACAAGTACCAGATCTCGGAGAACGGCCGCCTGAACGGCGATATCGACGGAAAAGTCAACGGTATCACTCTTACAGATGTTCTGGCTATACAGAACTACCTGCTGAATATCAGTCACGACAAGGGCTGATATATTAAAATAAGCTTTTTACTCCTCATTACATAAATGGGCAGCCGCCTGAACCGGCTGCCACATTTTTTAGCTTGTACCTTCCCAGATATAAAAAACAAGAAAGCCGTGCTGCCTAAGCACGGCTTTCCTGTTCTGATTTGTCCCTTACAATTCTGTTTTTGGAATTATATCAATCTGTGCGGCGCTTTGTGCAGATGCACCGCACAGATCAACATCGAAAAGAATTATGACATTGTCCAGCTGTCAAAGCTGAGATCACCGTTTGCGATGAAGTAAATGTCAGTTGCGCCGCTCGGGATCTCTGCAAGAACTGTCTCGATCTCTGTCATAGAACCGCCTGCAGGTACCTCGATATAGCTGATAGCGTCGCCTGTTCTCGAACCTGCTGTTACCTTGATGATAGCGCCGCTCTTTGAAGAAGCCTTGGCTGTAAGCGTTCCGTCCTTGACATTGGAGAAGTCGACCTTGCTTACCTTAGCCCATTCGCCCTTCTTGAACTCTACTGTTGTGTTGCCTACGCCGGATACGCTGATGCCCTTTGACTCGTTAGCCATTGTAGATGCGCGTACTGTCTTTGTAGGATCAAGGTTCTCGATCTGGCTTACACCATTCTGTGAACCGCTACATTTGATCTTTCCGTTGCTTAAAGTTGCCTTGTCGATACAGGGTGATCTGTAGTTAAGACCCTTGCCGCCGTTAACGCCCATACGCATTTCAAGCTGACGTGAGTGATAAAGCACATAGTAGCTGCCCTTGAACTCAATGATCGAGTGGTGGTTGTTACCGCCGTTATCAAGTCTCTGTGTAGCTGTGTTCTGGAATACAACACCCTGGTACTGATATCCGCTGAGCGGATTTGTCGATGTCATGTAACCGATATCAGCATTGCTGAATGACTGACCGTTTACACTTGTACCGCCGGGAACATTCCAGTTGTGGCAGAATGAATAGTACCATGTATTGCCGATCTTGATCATGCTTGAATCCTCAAAGAGGTAAGGTGTACCGGGATCAATAGGTGTACCTACGATAGAGATCATGTCATCGCCAAGCTTAGCGATACGTCCCTGCTTTGTATTAGCAGCCTGTCCGTCAGGAACACCGCCGCCGTATGCGATGATAGCTGTATCTGTATCAGGATCATAGTAAACGCCGGGATCGAAGAGCCATGTTACGTTGCTGTTAGGTGTGTTTCTGGAAATGATCTCATGTCCGAGAGGATCCTTTACATTCTTGGTGAATGTCGGGTCATCAGCTGTGATAACACCGATACCTGAACCGTTGTTTGCGAAGTAAAGGAAGAACTTATCCTGTCCGTTGATAGTTTTCCATGCAGCGTCAGGAGCCCATGCGTTATTAGCCCATTTTGCAATAGGTGTGCCGTTTACTCTTGTTTTTGCAACAGGGATCTGACCGTGGTCTGTCCAGTTTACAAGGTCTGCTGTTGATAAGCAGTTGATATAGCCTGAAGAATAATCATTTTCGATCATCTGACCGTTCTGATATGCGAATTCATCAGCTGTTGTGTAAACGTAAAGTCTGCCGTCGTATACGAGCCAGCCGGGGTCAGCACCGAAACGCTGAGTATAAAGCGGGTTGTTCTCGTTGTCCTTCTTATAGGACTCTGCCAGTGATACGCTGCCGAACTTGCTTGCAAGCGCTGTGAGATCAACATCGGGACCTGCCGGCTTGTTTACAGGAAATTCCTTGATCTTGCCAAGAATGAATTCCTGAATGCAGACGAGGTCTGTTACGTCGAATTCTCTGCTCTGGTCTACATCGGCTGCCTTCTGAGTCATTGAATCTGTGAAGCCGCCTGCGATAAGGCCCTTTCTTGCGACTATCATATCAAGAGCGTCGATCTTTTCATCGAAGTTGAGGTCTCCGGGTGTTACCTTGCGTACCTTGGGCTGGCCTGCTCCGTCTACCTCTGTGCCCTTGGGAGCTCCGATAGCTTCGTCGATATAGAAGTCAACATACTCGGTGGTGTCTGTAGTCTCAACATAGATCTGGAGATCAGAAGCGCCGGAAGGTATCTTATAGCTTGTATTTGCAAGCTGTACCCACTCGCCCTTAGGTGCTGAAGCAAGTGCGATCTGATCGTACTTTGTTGTTGAACCGTCAGAATACTGGAGAGAAAGCTTGAACTCCTGAGACTCAGAAGTGCCCTCTGTATAGCAGGCATTTACTGAGAAGCTGTACTCCTCGCCTGCCTTGAAAGCGCTGCCAAGTGCGAGGCTCGCGCCGTTCCATGAGTTTGTTCTGCCGGTAACAGCAAGTGACTTGCTGCCTGCATACTTATTGCTGCCGCTTGCCTCAACAGAAGCCGCGCCTCTGCCGGACCAGCTGCCTGCGCCGCTCTCGAATGTATCGTGGAACCAGTAGCCGTCCTCATCGGGATCGGTCTGTGTAACTACCTGTGTGGTATCCTCAGGATCCGGATCGGGGTTAGAGCCTGTTGTGACTGTTACCTTCTTTACGTTAGCGGAACCGTTGGATCTGTAGCCCTCGATATTGAGCGATACTTCGTAAAGTGTACCGGACATATCAAGTCCTGCCTTCGACCATGCGTCAAAATGCTTGGATACGTCGATAGTTCCGCTCATATTGTTCTGGGTGTTGTTCCTTGAACCGCTTGTCTGACGGATGCTCCAATACTGAGGGAATGTAGCTGTTCCGTCAAGTGAAGGCTGATTGTAACGCATTGTCTTTGCAATATCATATGTATTGCCGTTGAGTGTTACAGAGCCCTTTCTTTCCGCTCCGTCTCCGGGTGGACGCCAGTCGCCCCAGCCTTCAACGATATAATACTCCATAAGAGGATTCCTTGTCCAGCCATATACACACATATATGAGTTTCCTCTTGGTGTGTACTCTACATCATATGTTAATACGATGTTTCCGAAAGCTGTATAAGGCTTCTTCTGGCTGTCGAAGTTCTTGCCCATACGAGCAAGGAAGTTCTCGATATTGCTCCATGAGCAGGTGAATGAACCTGCGCTGGGGTTCATCTGAGCATTTCCTGTTCCGTTCTGATTCCACATCTCGTAGTCATAACCGCCGATGTTTCCTCTGGTCTGCTGGTCAGCTGCTATTGCAACCGGAACAGAGGGAAGTCCTGTTGCGAGCATCAATGCTGATACTGTTACGCTGATCGCTCTTTTTAGTGTTTTTAATCTCAAAATTCTCAACTCCTTATGTTTTTGTTTGCCTGTTGTTTGTGTTTTTTATGTTCTGCCCTCTCATTCCTCCTTTTAGTTAAAGTGGGATATCATCCCCATCATAACCTATCATATTTTACATATATTATACACCGTAATCAAAGATTTGTAAAGATTAAACACAAAAAAAGCAATAAATGTTCAAACAAAGGCAATAATTGATTAACGAACAGCAGGCTCCCAGACAGTGAATAAATGCTGTTTTTCGGCGAATAACCGGTGCGGCAGCTGTATCGAAATTCAGCAGTCCCCTCCGGCGGAAACAGCAAGAAAAGTCTGAAATGGAAACATTCTGTGAAGCTTCTGTGATAAAAAGCGCATCTGCTTGCATTTTTGCCGTCATTATGGTATACTATTATATGGAAAGCAAAAACAGGAAAGGTGGGAGAATAGTGCCGAAATTTTTTTACAAGCTGAAAAATCTCAGCCGTTCCGAGCTGATCGTAAAGGGGATATGCGCGCTTACCCTGCTCATATATCTGTATTGCGTACTGGATATAACACTTCTCGACAGGACGCCCGGCCTGCACCGTCATGTACTCACACCGTTATGGGAGGTACGCACAATGGTTAGCAGCGGCGATTTCTCATACTGGACAGGTCAGATAGGCGGTAATCTTATAATGCTGTTCCCTCTAGGTTTCCTGCTGCCGATAATGTCGGACAGATTCAAAAGTTTAGGTTCAGCCCTGATAGTCGGATTCTTTTTCTCGTTTTTCATCGAGTTCACTCAGTATTATACCGGAAGAGGCTTATTTGAAGCAGATGACCTTTTGCATAACACTTTGGGTGCCTGCGCCGGCTGCCTTGTTTATATGATCATAAGCGACAGACTCACAAGAAATGAAAATGATGCGGATTATTAACAGAAATAAATATGCGTAAACTAAAGCGCTCCCTGTACTTACAGTACAGGGAGCGCTTTTTGTAATCAGAACAGGGACCGTCCCGTATAAGTCTTCACGGCTCATACGAAAGACGGTCCCTGATATATTGCAAGCAGAAAAAGTCCGGGTGTTGTGTATTTGTTATTGCGTTTCTTTATGTATCAGTTTGTTCAGAACGACTTGATCTCGCCCATGATGAATTTCTTCAGCATTGAAAGATCATCGCCGTTTACGACGTCATCGCCGTTTATGTCAGCCGATCCGAAATACTCGGTCTCTCCGGAAAGGACTGCCTTTTTCATGGCACAGAGGTCATATACGTCGATCTTTCCGTCTCCGTTCAGGTCTCCTATTATGTAGTCCCTGACAGGATTGTCCGCTCTCCACCAGTTCACATTGTAGAGGTAGCCTTCGCCGCCGGTGAATACAAAGTATACATCGTGCTTTCCGCTGGTCTCCTCTATATTGCAGGTCTGGGTGTTCCAGGTCTGCCAGCCGCCTGAGCTCTGGATATCCATTTTTCCGATGACCTTGCCGCCGGGATCGTCTATCCTTACCTCAAGCACTGCCTTCGCACCGTTTGAACCGATACGGAAGTCTATCTTCTTTGCGCCTGAAAGGTCGATATCCTTGTAGCCGATATACTCGCCGTTTTCGATATACGCTACATCAATTCCGCCCTCGGAGCAGTTCTCGTTGTCTGTACCGGAATTGTAATCAAAGCTTTCAGCCTGTATGACCTTGCCGAGCTTCTTGATGCCCGGTTTCGGAGCTGTGGTAGTCACAGTCGTTACAGGTGCTGTTGTTCTGGTTGTTGAAGTTGTAGTAGTCTTGGGAGCAGTTGTAGCTGTTGTGGTTTTTGTGGTGGTAGTCGTCTTTGACGTGGTAGTAGTGGTTTTTGTAGTAGTTGTGGTGGTGGTTGTCTTCGAGGTAGTGGTCGCAGTAGTTGTCTGCGATGAAGAACCGTAAACCGCTTCTACTGTCACGTCTGAGTCTATCCTGATCTTTATTGCTGCGGAATTCTGATATCCGTCTGTGAGCGTTGCTCCGTTAAGATTCCAGTGAGAAAAGGTCTTTCCCTCAACAGGTACCGCTGTAAGGTGGATATCATAGTCAGAGTGATATTTACCACTCCAGCTGTTTATTTTTCCGAGACTGAGCGTGTTCAGCTGTATACTTCCGTTTTCGGGGGAGTTTACGACTGTGAGTCTGTGAGGCTCAGCAGAAAGTCCCATAGCTGATCTTGTAGTGCGTTCAGCATAGTTATAGCGCTGTGCATAGAATTCCATGACTGTTGAGATATCGCCGTCAAAACGTCTGCCGGCGTTATCGCCCGACAGACTGTGTGAATGGAAACGCTCAAATGTATCCATTACCTGCTGTCTGTACTTGTTCTTATAGAAGCTTATGACGCTGTTCGTTCTTTCAGTGTTGAAGTTATAGTTTGCAAGATCCATCATCGTCCTTGCGAACTTCATCTTAAAGCTCGGGTTATTGAGAAGACCGTTGAACAGCCTTGCGAGCTGGCTGCCGTTTTCGCGTATACGCCTGTAGCAGTCGGCAGTGAATACCTTGTCCTCTGTGCCGTAGAGTCCCTGTCCGGATTCGGTATCGAAGAGTATCATTCTCCATTTGCCGTCAGCGTAGGGATTGCTCTCGTCTATTACATTCGAGCGCCATACACTGTAGTTGTTCTGCGGCCAGTCAGCGTTAGTCCAGTAGATCTGAGCTGCGAAATAGTCCATGAAGCCCTGCAGATCGACCTTATTGCAGAATTCCTCAAAGGATATATTTCCGTTTGCCACACCGCTGCAGAGCTCACGCCAGTCCCTGAGATCATTTTCCGTGCCCTCTTCAAGACTTCCGTTCTCGATCATGGCGATATCGCTTTTCTTGACGCCGTAATGGTCGCTGAGATAGCTCTTATTGATCTTTTCCATCATCTGATAGATGCCCCAGAACTCACCGTCGAGGAACAGTATACACTCTGTGGTAGCCTGAGACGCAAAGCCTCTGTCTGTGACAAGTCCCTGATTTATGCTGTCGCGGAAGAAAGCGCCGGTGTTGTCGTTGCCGCCGTTTCTGAGCACGATGCCGTCGTACTTCTTTATGGCTTTTCCGTTCTTTGCCTTGACAGCCTTTCCTGAGAAGAAGTCATAATCGAATTCAGTCAGGCCGTAGTCCTTACGGGTATAGATATTGAAGCTCTTCTGCGGAAGCGCCCTTGAGAAAGCACCTTTTATACGGATACCCACGTTCTGATCGATGACCTTTTCACCGTTCTCGAACATAGTGAATATCGCCGGGCGTTCCCAGTCCCTGCCGCTCATCGTGTAATTGGCAGGTATTTCCCAAGCCCATCTGTCGCCGCCTCCCCTGTTCTCCTCATAGACACGTCCGAGGCAGTATATTCCCTTCTGAGCGTCAAAGAGGTTCGCGGGATCGGTAACGAGAGAAACGACCTTCATCTGCTTATTGTAGCCGGAATTGGTTTTTCCTATGAAATATGTCTTTGTTACATATTCACTGGCGCGTCCTTCACTGTCCACAGCCACCGCACGGATCAGCGCAGCCTTGTCCACATTCTCACGGGGAGCCTCGGCACCGTCCGGAACTATGTCCGTACGTGCGCTGAGACGGTTCTCAGTATCTGACATATCCTTTATGGTAAGCGGTTCGGTATACTTCTTTGAGCCGTATACCGGATCACTGCCGTCCGTTGTGTAATATATGTCGCAGCCTTCGTCAGCAGTGAGCGTAAGCTTGAATTCGCTGTCATAGAAGCCGCTGTCATGTGAGAAAACAGGAGTATGCACCGCAGCGCTGCCTTCAGGGGCGCTGTTTGCCTTACCCGGAGTACAGCTGAGAGTATAGAATTCTCCGCTGCCGTCGGGATACTGTCCGTATGAAGTATCGGACGCAAGTGCGCCGAATGTCACTGTATTGGCTGTATTGCCGTTTTTGTCTGTAAGAACTATCGTCTCACCCGATGACGATAATCCGAAAGGTGCTATTTTATTGTCATTGAGAGCAGCGTCGCTGTCACAGTAGACGAGCAGCCTGCCCTCAGCAGGGATATGTGTTCCGGAAGGGAACGCATATTTGTAAGGTTCTGTATCTTTGTCGGAAAGTCCCCAGCCTGATATATCAGCTTCCGATTTACTGTTGTTGTAAAGTTCTATCCAGTCGTAGAATTTTCCGTCATTTGCCGGAGCTTTTGTGTTTTTCGGACATACCTCATTAACAGTTACCTGTGCGCTGCCTTCGGCATTTGCCGGAAGGTATGCGGCGGTCTGGAATACCAGACCAAGGCACAGTATACCTGCGACGGTACGCCTCTTTGATGTGTTTTTCATTACTTCCTCCAAATTCCATTGAATTCACCCTCATATTTCCTTTGTTGATAAAAATAAAGTTCTGACTTTTTCTGCTTGTTTGTCAGGTGTTTTATGTTATTATTTGCAACTTAATTATTATAACACACTTACAAGGCTATTTCAAGCCATTTGCAGCATTTTTTCGCTAATTGTTAAAATAGTGTTTTTTTACTGTTTTTCATAGTGGATAATCATATATTTTGCATAATATTTTGTGTAATTTCTACGTCCTGTAATAATTCGGCATAACAGTATAATGATATGGCAAAATAATTTTTCTCCAGTGTGCTTAAATATTCTTTCTTTAAGTTCAAATTAAGAAATAAGATAAAGCTGCTTAATTACCGCATTATGTCGTGATATATATTTTAATGAAGATGACTTGTTTAAAATATATATCAGCATGATGACGGATTTGGTAAATTCTTGCACTTGCTGTCCTGAACACTATTTCAGTTGCATTTGCATGAAAACCGGCTGCAAAAAGCCTGTGTTTCGGCGAGTTGCATTTCAAGTAACAGCAATATTTGATTTAAGATTCAAATAATCGCAATTTTTGACTTGTATTACAAACAGGCTAAATAATATAATTATGTACAGAAAGATATACGAGCTCGTTCATTTTTCTGAGGGATCACTTAATCTTAAAATTTAACTCAGAAGGAGTGATCGAAGTGAGATCGAAAAGATTCGGAAAGATCATCACTGGTGCAGTATCAGCAATGGTGATCGCGGCAAGCTTACCCGCAGTTGCTTCTGCTGCTGACCAGCAGGACAGAGGTAACATCGGCGGTTATGACTACGAAATGTGGAACCAGAACGGTCAGGGTCAGGTATCAATGAATCCCGGCGCAGGCTCTTTTACCTGCTCATGGAGCAATATTGAGAACTTCCTTGCACGTATGGGCAAGAATTTCGACAGTCAGAAGCAGAACTACAAGGCATTTGGAAATATCGTACTTACCTATGATGTAGAGTACACACCAAGAGGAAATTCGTATATGTGCGTATACGGATGGACGAGAAATCCTCTTATGGAATACTACATCGTCGAGGGTTGGGGCGACTGGCGTCCACCCGGAGACGGTGCAGAGAGAAAGGGTAACGTAACTCTCAACGGCAATACATATGAAATTGCAAAGACAATGCGTTACAATCAGCCTTCTCTCGACGGAACAGCAACATTCCCGCAGTATTGGAGCATTCGTTCAACAAGCGGTTCAGCAAATAATCAGACAAACTATATGAAGGGCACTATAGACGTATCCAAGCACTTCGACGCATGGGCTCAGGCTGGTCTCGATATGTCCGGTACTCTTTATGAGGTATCCCTTAATATCGAGGGCTACAGATCAAACGGTTCAGCCAATGTAAAGAGCGTTACAGTAAGCACAGGCGGTGCTGACAGCGGCAACGCAGGCGGCGGCTTTGATATGGGCGGCGGCAACGACTGGAACCAGGGCGGTAACGACTGGAATCAGGGTGGACAGGACTGGAACAACTGGAACCAGGGCGGTAAC
>Ga0265298_10007935_pt1 | contig 12819 bp, 4 predicted proteins | sample AusTroGonzalo_MG_3_FD_193486 | JGI IMG/M metagenome (GOLD analysis project Ga0265298, IMG submission 193486) | Bovine rumen microbial communities from tropical cattle in Woodstock, Queensland, Australia - Gonzalo_01 | ecosystem: Host-associated > Mammals > Digestive system > Stomach > Rumen ... | reverse complement strand
CCTGCAGGTCGGCATCGTTCTTGGTCAGGCTGATCCACCACTCGGCCTCATCCATATCGGCAAATCCGCTGATGCGCACGGCGCAGCCTTCGCCCAGTACGGGCATTTTCTGCAGGTCGAAATCGCGGATGAGGAACTGCGAGAAATTAAACAGCGCCACCTGGTACAAGAGTTCGTTGAGCGCCTGGTCGGTGCAGGTAGACAGACGCAGCAGCACCACACTCGGCTGCTTGCGGTCGTCGCTCCATACCTGGGTGGAATCGGCCTGAGCGTCTGCGTCGGCAACGTCGGCTGCCTGTTCACGCAGTTCGGCCAAACTGCCGGTAGCGCCACCCTTCCGGCTCTCCAATCCTTGTCCCATCATGGCGAGCATGTCCTTGGCGATAGCGCCCATCTCCGATTCGGGATAAGCAGCCACCAGCCGTTGCAGTTCGGCGGTGAACGCCTCTTGGCCCTCCGAGCGCGCGATAGAGACGGCATTGAGGAACAGGAACCGCGGCATCAGTGTGCTCTGCGGGAAATGTTCCTCCGCATAGCGGGTGTTGGTTTTCACCTCGGTATATTGCGCGTGCGTATAGGAATAATAGGTACGCGCGTAGAGCGAATCCTGCTCGTCGAGCATCCGGCGCATCCGAGCGATGTAGTCCGGATCGTCGCGCAGGGCACGCAGCCGGTCTTCTTCCTCCAGCGCCTGCAGCGAGGGATGACCTACGAAGCGTTCGTCCAGCTGACGTCGCGTCTCGATAGCGAGCGGTTCGTCCTCCAGGCGGTCGCGGTAGATATAGTAGAGCGCTATCATCGCCTCGCGCCACAGGCTGTCGCTTGCGGCCAGTTCTTCGGGCGTACGGGGTATCTGCTGCAGGTAATATTCAGGCTTGTGGGTATCAGTCTCGCGGGCCACAGGACGCGGAGCGGCCGTAGAATCGGATGCTAAACCAAGACTATCTGCGGTGCCTGCATTTTCATCATTTTCATCATTGAGCGAAGCGCTCATTTCATCATTAATGACGACCTGCTTGTTCTGGCGACGCCAGTTGTCCTCCAGCTGACGGTTGCCCCAAGTCTGCCGCCACTGCTGGCGACCCTGCCGCACCAACTGGGCGTTGTAGAAATACCACTCGCCCTTTTGTGCGTTGCCGCCACCGATCATGTTGGCCGTGTTGACGCTGCGCGGACCATCGTCGCCGCGTGCCGCCTCGAGTGCAGCCTGCGCTTGCGCCGTAGAATCGGCTTTCTCCTGCTCGATCAGGTCGGCCACTATCTGCTCGGCTATACGGCGCTGCTCCTCCTCGCTGAGCGTACTCAGGTGCTGCAGCGAATCCTGCAGCTGTGCCTGGGTGTAGGCCACGATCAGTTCGTCCAGTACCTCCGAGCGGCGCTGCAGGCGGGCGAAATGTTCGTTCTCGGCCGTGAGGATGCTGACCGCCTCGTTGTAGCAAGGCTGCGCATGGATATAATCGTGCAGCTCGTAGTAGATATCGCCCGCACGGACGAGCACTTCGGCCTTGGCCGCACCGGCCTGGGTGGAAGCGGCAATCGCCTTGTCGTACATCTCCAGCGCACGAGTCGTGTCGCCCGTCTGGAGGTAGATATTTCCCATCGTGCCGTAGATACGGTCGAGTCGGTCTTTGTTTTTCGACTGGTGGGTCATGGCGCGCAGTTTCTTCAGCGAGCGCTTGCCTCCCAGTTCGGCCATGCGGATACGGGCATTGAAATCCATCTCGTTGGGCGGCGCCATCCGCACCACCTTCTTGTAGGCATCGATGGCTTCGTCGCGGTTGCCCTCTTTCTCATAGAGTTGTCCGAGCACGTAGGCAAAGCGCGGGCGGTAGATCTTGCGTTTCTCATAGGGCAGGGCTATCTTGACGAACGGAATCGCCTCGCGGTAGTAACCGCCTTTGAGCATCACATCGGCTTTGACGGCCGAGTAGAGGCGTGCATGACGGCGGCTCAGCGCATCGAGCTGCACGTGGAAGAGCACATCTTCCGCCTCGTACTGCCAACCCATCTCGGCGTACGCACGCGCTACCCATAGTTGGCACCGCGCCACCATGTCCGGGTCGTTCCGGTAGTGCTTGATGATATAGTTGAACGTGCTGACCGCTCCGAGGAAATCGCCCTTGTGGAACTCAGCCTCGCCCAGCCGCAGCCAAGCGGTGCTCATCTCCTTGTTGAATTCCTCCGATTGGAGCCAGAGTTTGTATTTGGGGTCACCGGACTTGCGGGGATCCTTCTTGGGCTTGGCCTTGATGGAGTGGAGTTTGATACACTTGCGGCATTTCTCGATGGTTTTGTCCATCTGCGAAGAAGCCGACTCAGCGGCCTTGTGGTTGCTGACGGGATAGAGGTTGAGCACGTGGCTGTAGTCGTCCTCGTTGGCGTCGCGGATGGCTTTCAGTCCCTCCTCGTAGGCAATGTTGCCGTTGTAGAGGATGTTGTAGCGCACCTTGGTTTGGTGGAAACTACGCGTCGCCCAGGTGTTCTTCTGCGTCGAACACGAGGAAAGTGAAAATTGAAAACTGAAAATTGAAAGGACTATCAATCCTCTCAAAATACTGCTAACTATTTTTCTCTCAACTCTCATTCACTCATTCTCTCATTCTCTCAACTCTCAACTTTAATTCAACCCCTTCACATGGCTCGGCGCAGCTATGAACTCCTTCAGATAATAGGGTTCGTAGTAGGCCAGGTCCTGATTTGTGATTTGTGATTTTTGATTTGTGATTTGTGATTTTTGATTTGTGATTTGTGATTTTTGATTTTTGATTTGTGCTTGTTCGGCCAGCAGACCGACAAATCGGGCTTCCGGCACGATGTCCGGGATATAGTGCCAATTGGGGTTCGCCAGTACGCTTTGGCACTTGGCCGCTCCGTCACCGAAGTAGTATATTTGGCTGTTAGCTGTTGGCTGTTGGCTGTTGGCTTTTAGGCTCTCCTCGTTCTCCACGACTACCGCGCGAGCCCTGCCATCATTCGCATCATTCGCATCATTCATCAATCCACTTCTCACCTTCACCGTCGTATACACCTCCATGCGGCGGGCATCGATCATGGGGACGAGGATTGCAGATTTTTGATTTGTGATTTTTGATTGCTCACGTGCGGCAGCACAGAGGACATCCAACGTCGGCACGGGGATGAGCGGGACGTTGAGTCCGTAGCAGAGACCCTTGGCCGTACTCGTACCGATACGCAGACCGGTGTAGCTGCCCGGTCCTTCGCTCAGTGCCACGGCTTCGATTCGTTCGCCGCGTTTGTTTGCGCCTTGCAGCAGTTCGTCGATGAAGACGGGCAGCAAACCGGCATGGTTGCCTCCCTCGCGCGATATGCGCTGCTCCACGCACACGCCGTCGCGGCAGATGGCTGCCGAACAAACTTGCGTACTGGTTTCTATACAGAGTATGGTCATTGTCTCTTTTCTTCTGTCGCCAAAACGGCGACAAAAGTACTGCTTTTTTTTGACATGTGCAAGTGTTTGAGGAAAAAAGTTGAGAGAATGAGAGAGTGAGGGTTGAGAGAGATAGGAAAAATACGGCGTTTCAAAATCACGGGATATATACGTAGTATATATAAGGTGGGGTATGATGGGGGAATGACTCGTATATGGTAGGTAAATGGACGGGAGGGCATAGGAAGCAAGAAAGATGGCACAAGTTTGAGCCTGTGCCATCCTTCTCAGAAAAGTATACGATTATTAAGATTTAATAGCCTCGTAATGCTCTCGACTTAGTCTCGATAAAACCTCGTTAAAACCTCGATGAGGTTGTACACCGATAAAAGTATACGATTATTACGGTTTTACCTTACTGTTTGGCCTTGGATGGTGTAGATCTTATCGTCGCGGAGGATGTAGACATTGCCTTCGCGGATGAGCTTCTGCGCAGGATTGGAGGGGTTGGTTACCTCAGGAGCAGAAGTCGGCGTATTGGCTTGATAGACCGCTTGGATCTCGATGACATCCTCCAATGTGCCGCCTACAACCTCCCAACGCAAGAAGGTGAAATTGGCAATTTCCGGAGCCTCAGGTACGTTGAGCGTGATATCATCCGACGAGATGATGTCTCCTCCTTTATCCTTGTATACAACCGTGTGCGTGTATGCGGGAGCAACCGGTTCGTACTGAGCTACAGAGAATATGCGTTCTGTAACATGGTTATACTCTCCGCTCCAGCCGGTGGGAACATAGCCCTCACGATACGGAGCCACCGGAGGTGTTACCGCATTGCCGTGAGATACACTATACTCCTCGATCAACGTGCCGTCATAGCCGATAAAGAACACATCGTACCAATTGAGGTTGTATTGTGCCCTTACTGTCAGATCGGAGATGACGGATAAGAAGTCGTAAGTGTCCCAACCAGCGAAAGTATATCCTTCGTGAACCGGTGCATCGGGAGCGGTAGCGGCAGATGTACCATCCACGGTTTCTGTTTTCAGTTCGCTATCATCCCAGTCGAGGAAGGTTACCGTATAGTGATTGACGGTGTATTGTGCTTTTACGGTCAAATTGTCGGTAACGTCATTAAATGCCTTGTCCCAGCCGGCGAAGGTGTAGCCTTCACGAGTAGGAGCCGACGGAGCAGTAGCCGCACCGTGCCAATCTACCGTCTCGAATTTCAAGAAATTATCATTCCAATCATAGAACGTCACTGTATATTGATTGATGGTATATTGTGCCGTTACGGTCAAGTCGGAGGTAACGTAGGTAAACCACTTGTCCCAGCCAGTGAAGGTGTAGCCTTCGCGAGTCGGGGCAGCCGGAGCGGTAGCGTCATTCATCCAATCGACGGTTTCGGTCTTCAGTTCGCTGCCATCCCAATCGAGGAAGGTTACCGTGTATTGATTGATGGTATATTGTGCTTTTACCTCCAAATCGGAAGTGACGTCATTAATAGGCTTGTCCCAACCGGTGAAGGTGTAGCCGTCAATAACCGGAGCATCGGGAGCAGTAGCTGCACCGTGCCAATCTACAATATCCCATGCCAAGAAGTTATCATACCTATCATAGAAGGTTACCGTGTACTGAATGATGTCGTATTGTGCCGTAATGATCAGATCGGAGGAAATGTTGGTAATGTCCTCATTGTCCCAGCCGATGAAGGTGTAGCCTTCGCGAGTCGGGTCAGCCGGAGCTACCGCATTGTTGCCGGGCTTCACGTTCTGCGAATCTATCTCCGAGCCGTCCCAATCGCGGAAGGTCACGGTGAACAAATTCTTCTTGATGTTCGTGAATTCCGACCATTGGTCAGCGGCTTGGTAGGCCTCTACACTTTCTGACGGCACATACACCGGAATGGACTTATCTACGCCTGCAAAGACTGCTGTATATCCTTCGTCCAAGACAGGTGGAGTCAATGCCTCGCAGGAGATGGAACTCAAAGCGTAGCAATAAGCAAAGGCGGCTTCTCCTATGGATGTCACGTTCGCAGGAATCGTGATCTCGCTCAGTAAATAACGACTTTGGAAAGCATATGCGCCAATCCGTCTGACACTATTGGGAATAGAAACGGACGTCAAATTCTGGAACCAGCCGGCGAACGCACCGTCACCTATCCATTTGGTGCCTTCCTTGATTACATAAGAGGACGCCTCTTTATCCACCACTTCTACCAAATAGGTATCCGCATAACGGAAACCGTCAATCACCGGCAGACCCGTACAACTGCGGAATGGGTACTCGCCAATAGATGTTACGCTGCTCGGGATGTTGATGCCTGTGATATTCATGCAGTACTGGAATGCATTGTCTGCTATGCTTAACAGACCGTCCGGCAGTACGATCTCTCCTTCAGCGGCTTGCGAGCAACTGATTAGTTCGGTTCTAGAATCATCGCTGTATGCCAGCCATCCGTCCACATATCCATTGAGCATAGTAGCGCCCCAAGGAGCACCGGTAGCCGAACCGTGATAGATAACATTCAGGACGCCGGAGAACGCCCAATCTCCAATGACGGCCACCTCGTCCGGAATAGTGATGGAGGGTGCACTACAATAAGCAAAAGCATCATTAGCAATCCATTTGGTGTCCGGTTGGATGGTGTAAGAGGTAGCCTCTTTATCCACCGCCTCAATCAGATAGGTATCCGCATAGCGGATGTTGTCAACCACCGGCAGACCAGTACATCCATAGAATGCGCCTTCACCTATCGAGGTCACACTGCTCGGGATGTTGATGCTCGTGATATTCTCGCAGCCATAGAAAGCATACTCTTCGATGCTCAAAAGCCCATCCGGCAGAACAATTTCGCCTACGGCATCTGGCGAGCAAAAGATCAGTTCTTCCTTGGCAGAACTGCGATATACAAGCGACCCGTCCACGTATCCGTTGTGCACTATTGCACCCCACGGGGTACCGGTGGCTGAACCGTTGTAGTTGACATTCACGATGCCGGCGAACGCATTACTTCCGATGCCGATAATATCGTCCGGAATAGTGATGGAGAGGAGGTCGCAGCCGTTGAAGGCATTGGATCCAATCCATTTCGTGCCCGGTTGGATGGTGTACGACGATAGTGAGTTGTTCAGAACCTGTACCAGGTACGTATCCGCATAGCGGATGTTGTCTATGATAGGCAGACTGCTGCAACCTTTGAACGCGTCATCGCCGATAGAGGTCACAGTGCTCGGGATGTTCACGGTTGTCAGGTTCGTGCAATCGGCAAAGGCATTCGCCATAATAACGGTTATTCCGTTGCCCATAACAATCGATTGAATATCATTTCTCGACGGACGCCAAGGATTGCTGGTCATTGCTCCTGTTCCGCTGATGGTCAACACACCTTCTGATAAGTTCCACGTGAGGTTCTCACCGCAAGAACCGCTCGTCGGTATCTCTGCGGTACCAAATGGCACATCCAAGACACCTTCTTCCGGCAGCCCCCCGACATCATCCCAACCAACTAATGCAGTAACTTGCACATGTAATGAAGTAATCTCTGTCGGAATTGATTCTATCAGAAGGCTGCCCTCGAAAGCACTGTGACCGTTTGTCAGCACGACAGAATTGCTGAATGACATTTCCGCACCGTATACATCATAAAACTCCCAGGCATCTTGATTTTCAGAATTGTGTTGAAAAAGACCGGCTGTAGGAACACCTGCGTCGATTACGCCCTCAATCATGTACTCTGCTCCTATACCGGGGATAAAGCCGGTGTTAGCGTTACCGTCTGTATTCGTGAATATATGGAAACCATCCATATCCGCATATTCGATATAGTAATAAATATACTCCACGCCGACGCAAAACTTAATGTTGAAAAGATTTTCAGAGGACGAGGACGAAGACTCTGCCAATTGCGCTGCGGGCACTTGGTCCCAGTCGCTGAAATTGCCATCAATCGTGATTTGGGCAAATAGGCTTCCCACGCTTGCTGCAAGCGCAAGAAGAAGAGTAAGTAGTTTGTGTTTCATAATAATAGAATTTAAGTTCGTTAATATTGATGAGTTAATATAGACAAAATGAAAAGCGCGGGCTTTCGTTCGCTTCATTTGATTTGTTGAGGTCTTCGACTACCTTTATCACTCAAATTTACGTACGGAAAACTCACGCTGATACGTGAGCGTACATAAAACCGTACTTGAGTGATAAATGATTTTGTTAAAAGTGTCGAAGTTTCAACAAATCAAGTTTGGCCTTTTACGCTTGTTGGCACACGCCTGCGCCATATGTTTTACATTTTACGCTGCAAAATTACAACAAATATTTCATATAGACAAAAAAATCTGCACTTTTGATGCAGATTTAGATGATTTTGCTCTATTTCATCAGCACTTGCAGGGCGGGAGAGGGTTGAGGACGGTAGCGTTCTACGAGCGCATTGTGGCGAATACGGCCGTAGATGGCGACCACAGAAGCACAGGCGAGTAGCAGGAGAATATCCGTCATCGCGTCTGCATAGACCGGATGGTCGGTGATATACTCCGGATGGAAGAGCGAGAAATAGAAATACTTTATCACCTCCCAGCACGCACCCATACCTACCGAAAAGAAGACGACAATAAGCGCGATGAGGCGTTTATCGAGACGGATGTAGTCGCTCCACAGATGCATCGCTACATGAATCTGCCATAAGAGAATAAACGGCAGCAGTATGCCTGTTTCCATCAGCACCAGTCTGTCCCACCATTCGATACGTCCGTTGAGGTCGAGTCCGTCGCCCAAGATGAGCGAGCAGAAGCAGTAGAGAATCATGAAGATGGAGATGAGGGGTGGTACATCGAAGCGCCAGGTATCGCGCATCATACGCGGAATACTGATGACAAACGCCATGCCGGCATATTGCATCGCACGCATGAGGATGAGACCGCCGGAAGCATGGTCGAAGAATATGAGTTCCACCAAGTGGCATACGCCCAAGGTGACGACAAGGCCAAGGGCGAAGTTGTTGTGCATCTGATTTCGCTTATGCCTGTTCAGTCCGAAAAAGTATCTGTATTTTTTCTTTGCCATAAGTCCCTGTGTTTTATTTGATATGCTTCTGATTCATCATCCGACGGTAGTCACGTGCCGCCGAAGTATGCGTTCCGTACGAGGACGAGAAGATATGTGTGCCATTCAGGGAAGGATCGGCGCACATATACAGGTAGTCGGTTTTCGGCGCGTTCAACACATGATCCAGCGTTCGCGGCAGCGGGCAACGGATAGGTCCGGGTGGCAGTCCCTTGTTTTTGTAGGTATTGTACGGTGATTCAACTTTCAGATGACTTTTGAGCACCCGCTTAATGGAGAAATCCCCCACCGCATAGATGACCGTCGGACACGCCTGCAGCGGCATATCTTTGTGGAGACGGTTGATATACAGGCTGGCGATGGTAGGCATATCCTTCTGGAGGTAGGTCTCGCATTCAACGATGGAAGCTATAATTGCCACTTCCGATGGAGTCAGTCCCTGCGCCTCTGCTTTGGTGCGACGCTCCTCTGTCCAGAACGCGCGGTATTCCTCGTTCATCCTCTGGAATAGTTCATCCGGCGAGATAGTCCAATAGACCTCGTAGGTGTTGGGAATAAAGAGGCAGCGGCTGCTTTCGGCGGTAAGGTCAAACTCTGCCATATACTCGTCGCTGCTCAGACGCTCGATCATATCCAGGCTATCCAGCATTAGTTGTGAAGCCACAACGCCAGCCAACTCCTCACGCGTACGCACCGTGTTCGTCCATTTGATTTGGATAGGTGTCTGGTCACCGGTCTGCAGCTTGGTAATGAATAGCTTATCACCCATCTTTTCAGGGAAGACATAGTAACCCGGTTTCGTCTCTGTGAAAACTTTCAAACGCATATGCCAGCGCAGGTCGAGTTCGCCGCTGATCTCGTAGTCCCGGCGAACCAAGTTCAGCACAGAATCTATAGACACGCCGGGGTAGATATGATAGCTGTGCTCTTGCCCGTCCAGCGAGCGAAAGTTGCTCACGTGATAGCGATAGTATTGCTCCACACCGAACGTGAGCAGGAACAGAACAAGTCCCACTACCACGCCCATTAAGGTATGAACGAAAGATGGTTTGATCGTCATATTGTCGGATGCTTTATTTTTTTGTTGCCTCAAACACAGGCACCGGCTTCATAGTACCAACTGTCTGTTATAGAATCCGGCCTGTTAGAGTTTTTTGCCAGTAAGGTCATATTTTTCATTGTTGCGAATAATTATTACGTGGTTATTTTCGATGATTTTGTACGGGCGGTTATCCGTCGGGCGAAGGAGCACCGGAGCTTTAAGCGAACCATGGTGAGCGTTAGGAACATAATAGACGCAAAGCGTCTGACCGGCTGCGCCTGTATGACCGCCTTCGCAGGTCTGACCCAGACCGTTATCACTGTAAGACCGTTGCACTATAAGACTTTGGCCATCCTCGGTCTCAAATCGCAGTTCGCCAACTACGTCGCTCTGAATAGTGATGAAGTACAAGCTGTCGATAGGAGTTGCTACACCAACTAACTCATCGCCGATGTAGGCGCGAAGCGCCTGACCGCCTACGGCTGTAAGACCGTTATCACTGTAAGACCGCTCTGCTGTAAGACCGTTATCACTGTAAGATATTTGGCATATCATGGTCATGTTAGTGGCCGAATTACCACGGAAAGCAGGCTGTTCAGCAGCCGGAACTTGTTTCGGTGCATTGGCTGGCGTGTTCTTGACGTATTTCATCGTGACGGAACCGATGCCGTTGCGTTTGAGCAGGTAGCCCTGACCGGGACGCAGCGACTGCAGCGAGCCTTCCCACTTGCCGTTCTCCGTAAAGACGGCGAACCGGGTACGCGACTTGATAATATCGCCTACGGTTGCCTTGTCGTAGTAGTCTGCGAGGGCGTCGCGTGTGGATGCCGGTTCGCTGAGCAGGTAGGCGATGCCGTTCCAGCCCTTGCGGATAGTGAGTGTGCGCTGCTCGTCGGTGAGCGGTTTGCCCTCGATAGTGGTATTGAACCCGTTTTCCGTGCGCATCATATACATGGTCTTGTAGTTGGTGGCAGAGAGCGAGCCTTTCCACGTTGCGCTATCCGGCGTGACAGCCATTTCGGCGAACGACTGCGAAGTCGGCGACTTGATGATATCACCCTCGCTGAAGCCGGACTCAATGGGGAAGATATAGTTGAGCTTGTCGTTGGTCGGACGCACGTACCACGATATCCAGTTCCAACCTTGCACAAATTCTAACTGCTGTACTTCACCGGCCGAGGTACTCAGGCGAATCGGGTCGTCAGGCGATATGCCGCGCATAGCATTAGCCACGAAGACTTGACGTGCCGAAGGCGTGAGGTTATATATCCTGCCTGTGGACTTCTGCCATAGTTTGAAGCTGAGCGGTTTGCCATTCATGCTGTTATTGCCGTAGATGGTCAGATAGACGTAGCTGGTGTTGGTCGCGCTGGCAAAAGTATTGTTCGCAAGACCTACCAATTCGCCTTCGCAGAAGACAGCTACCTGATCCAGTTCGTCTGTGTCGTAGCGACCTGTGCCGTACTCATTCTCGATATAGACCTGTCCGCGCAGCGACATGGTGTTCGGGAGCGAATTGCGGTCGATAGAGTCTTCATTCCACGGCTGTTTTGCCAACACTTTGAGTTCGATAGACATCGGTTCACTCAGCCCGTTTTCGTCGGTGAGATAGATGATGTCGGTATAGGTTCCGACCGGCAGTTCCCAGTTCGGGCGCAGATGCACTTCTATGGTCTCCATCGGATTGACAGAACCGTAGGCCGGTTTGACGGTCATCCACTCGGGCAGCGACTCTATCTTGAACTGATGGCGTTTGCCGGTGGTATTGACAATCCAGTTGAAATAGTAGTTATCATCGGAGTTATCATACTCGCCATAGTCAAACTCTAAATCTCTATTCGCCTCCTGCCAGCGCAGCGGGCAGCGATCCACGAAAGCTACCCACGATGCGGGCGACGGCATCGGGTTGCCGTGCAGATCCTCTACGTCACGGACAGTGACATAGATCGTCTGTTTGTTGATCTCGCTGTCGAGCATCTTCAGGTTGATGAGCAGCTCCTCCTGGTTGAACGTCCAGCCGAAGTTGAGTTTGGAGAGCAGGCCCTTGTCGCTGGTGGGTGCGAAGTTGGCTTTGTCAGCCAAATTTGTGATTTGTGATTTGTCATTTGTGATTACGAGCGGTACCACTTTTTCTACCACATTGCCGTTGGCATCGCGGAACTGGCGACGGTCGTTGACGGAGAATACTTGTTCGAGTACGCCGTTCGGGTTGAGTTTCTGCTCCTCGAAGGGCAGGTAACCCATCAGACCCATCTCGTCGCCTACCGGAGAAGCGTTGTAGTACTCTTGCACCATCGCGGCGGGCAGTGCTTGCTCGAAGATGGCCAGTTCGTCGAAATTACCTTTGAATCCTTCGCCGCCGAGGTACATCGCACCGCTGATGGCGCTGAACTTCGTTGCCGCTTCGGTGTTGGTCAGTTGACCGTCCACGAATACAGATGCAGTGTTGTACGAGTGGCTGAGCGTCAGCGCAAAATGATGCCAGTCGCCGTCCGCGATGTTATTGGCTACCGGCCATTGGTTGTCACCGCTATGCAGGGTTAGTTTGTCGTTTTCGATAGCGAGCATCGTTCCCTTGGTGACGCTGTCGTTGCTTACCCATCCGGCACGGAATATTGGCTGTTGGCTGTTAGCTGTTAGCTCTTGGCCATTGGTCTTGAACCAGAACATGAGCGTTTCGTCGTAACTCTCCGAGCGGGCAAGCAGGTCGCCTGCCAATTGTGCGGCCTTGTTGTCCAGCGCGAGCGAAATGCCCTTCTGCAGCACCCAAGTCGTGCCGTGGAGGTGGAGGTTCGCGCCATTGGCCTTGTCGGTCATCACCTCTCCCTTACCTTCGTTCATTCGGTAGTAGGCGAGCAGTTCGCGCTCGTAACCGGTGAGGTAGTGGCCGTTGGTAGCGGCTATCTCGTCCAGCGTCAGCGCTTTGGTCCAGAGGCGTGCTTCAAGCATGTCCCCCGTGAAGCCATGGCCGAACACGAGCGGCGACGATACGTTGAACACCGTCTCATCGGGTAGCGGTCCTACTGCCGGATCGGTTACCTCGCTGGTGCCGGCAAAGAAGCGGACGGTCTTCATCTCCTTGTCGAAGGTGAGGACGACGCGTGTGAAGGCGAGCATCGGCGACTCCAGAGGTTTAGAAGCAATACGCTCTTGTCCTACCTGTGCAAAGAGGCGGTTGTCGGCGGTCTTACCGAACATGAAGTCGATACCCTGCACCACTTCGTAGGAGAAGAATTTCTCCTCTTCGTTCGGGTTTGTCGGACGCACGAGCATGTCGAGCGAGAACGACTTGCCGGTGAGCGAACGGTTGATCTGCGTCTTGGCG
>Ga0265298_10007932_pt1 | contig 12821 bp, 8 predicted proteins | sample AusTroGonzalo_MG_3_FD_193486 | JGI IMG/M metagenome (GOLD analysis project Ga0265298, IMG submission 193486) | Bovine rumen microbial communities from tropical cattle in Woodstock, Queensland, Australia - Gonzalo_01 | ecosystem: Host-associated > Mammals > Digestive system > Stomach > Rumen ... | reverse complement strand
CAGCCAGGCCGCGACAACGTCGTGTCCATCGCGCCCACCTACGGCATGTACAAGGTGTGTGCCGACATCAACGACATCGAGTGTCGTGAGGTCCTGCTTGACGACAACTACCAGCTCCACGCCGACGAACTGCTCAAGGCCTGCGACGAGAACACCAAGATCGTCTGGCTCTGCTCGCCCAACAACCCGACGGGCAACTCGCTCGACCGCGACGAGATACTGAAAGTCATCGAGGGCTTCGAGGGCATCGTCATCGTCGACGAAGCCTACATCGACTTCGCCCAGCAACAGTCCCTGCGCCAGGAACTGCCCACCCATCCGAACCTCATCATCCTCCAGACCATGTCGAAGGCCTGGGGTTCGGCAGCCATCCGCATGGGCATGGCCTTTGCCTCACCCGACATCATCTCTATATATAATAAGGTGAAGTATCCCTACAACGTCAACCTGCTCACACAGCAGCAGGCCCTTGAGGCGCTGAGCGACCCCTTCGAGGTGGACAAGTGGGTGAAGACACTCCTACAGGAGCGCAGCCGGCTGATGCAGGCCTTCAACGACCTGCCCATCTGCGAACAGGTGTTCAGGACCGACGCCAACTTCTTCCTGGCCCGCATGACCGACGCCCAGAAGATATACGACTATCTGGTGGACAAGGGCATCATTGTCCGCAACCGCACCCGCATCCAGCTCTGCCAGAACTGCCTCCGCGTCACCGTCGGCACCCGCACGGAGAACAACGAACTGCTCTCCGCCCTCCGCCAGTACACCTGATAGCTTATTTGTTGAGTGCTTTCACCAATGCCACTCCGATTGCTTCAAGGTTGAAGCCAGTGAAGGATATTGTCTTTTCTCCATTGGAGGTATAGATGGCATAGGTGGGGTATCCTGTACTCTCCAACTGTTTGAATATGGCTTTCAACTGCTCTTCGGTCAGGAAATAATGCTCGCCTGAAATGTCAGCAATGTATTTTTTCCATTCCTCATAATTCGAAGTAGGCGAGGTGAGATAGACATATACGATGTCCTTGTCGCTCAGTTCTTCTTTGAGCGGTTTCATCTTCTCATGCCCAAATTTACATGGACCGCACCAAGTAGCCCAGATGTCAATGAGGATGGTCTTGCCTTTGTATCTATCGAGGATAGTTTGCAGCGTGTTTTCTGGAGCCACGTCCGTCATGTCGAGGTAGTGGATGTTGTCGGCAAGCCCTTGTTTATTTGCTGTAATGGTCGCTTGATATTCTGCCACATATTTGTCGTAAAGGTCGGAAAGGTTTTTGTCCTCAATGAGTGGTTTCGCTAATTGTTTGGAGTCAAGCACCTGTGGCAGATAGTAACAATAGCGGGCAAGGTCGGCATTGAATCCTCGTGCATCAGTCATTGCATAGTATTTGCTGGCTCTTGGGTATTCATTGTTGAAAACGATATTCTTCTTGTATAGATTCCCTGTATAATACTTAAGCACATAGTCAGTAAATCCTTTTGTTTTGGACAGGGAATCTTGTTCGCCTTCAAACATGAATAACGGGGAATATGCGTATTGTGTCAAATACTCTTTGATTGCCTTGCAATAGTTTGAGTTCTTTACCCATTTGTCGTAGTTCTCCCGTTCTTCATCACAATATCTTATCAGCGTCTGCACATCGTGTATGTCTTCCTTTTTAATGGTTGGTTTCTGAGGACCATTTTCAGTTTCCTCGTCATGAGTAGACCGAAGCCAATCTTTGCCAAACCTGGCGTAATAGCCTTTGGCACCTACCATCTTGCTATTGGCCCTGCTGTCATCGTGTAGCATATCAACAAGGACGGTCACTTCCTTACCTGGTGAAAGATATACACACCCCATTGAACTCCATGGAATGTTAAAGATATTGATCCACACAATTTGAGGAAGGCAAATGGGGAGGCTAAGACTGGCTTCACCATCATCATTCAAATTCACTTCGACATCCATAGGCTTTGCAGGATTCTTCAAATCTACATATTGCACATGAATCTCAGTGTTCATTCCCTTACGATAGTTCAACGACTTGAAATGAATGGTGGCTGGCGTAGCGTCGAACTTCAGTTCCGCCAATCCTTCCCCATCATCATCGGCCATGTATTCATTTGGCACTGAAGCGGGAGGCATCGTGTAGTCCTTGTCGTGGATGCCAAACACCTTGTAGTCTCCTTCCGCCAAACCTTCCAAGAAGTCAAATTCCTTCGTGTCCAAAGGCAAGGGGTTGAAATAGAGGACGAAATCTTTCCTTCCGCTATCGTCCAGAATAATGAAATCCCCTCCCAATGGTATGCCGTCACTTCCATTGATGCGATACTGCTTCCCGTTTGTTTGCAGATAACTGTCTTCGCTGATTCGGAAGCCATAACCAGGTAAAAGAGCCATCCTGACATACATGGCAGTCTTTTCCTTCGTCATTTCCACCTTCTGGATTTCAAAATACGGAATGGCAGAATAAGCAACAGATGGGTTTTCCCATACAATTTTATTATTTGCCAGCCCCGCCATTGCGACGAGGGCAAGCAGGATGGTGATGATGGTTTGCTTCATGTTCTTTTCGTTTTTTTGTTATACCTTTATATTAATATACTGCGTTTTCGCGGAAATATTATGTTCGAGGCATTCATTTTCATGCTGTAACCGTTTCCGAGAGTCATACCGAACCACAAAGATACGGAAAACGGCAAAAATAGCTCTCGACAAAGCCCGAAAATCGGGTGCTCTACGCCGCCTTCGCTGGGCATGCGGAACTATCGCTCTCCGAACATAGTAGGGTCGGTTCCGTTGTACACCCTAGCAAAAATGTGCAAATGTGCAAATTGCATTCATTTTTTTCAGAACGAAATAATGAAAGCTATATTATATAAGGTAATATTTATATAATATATTAATAATCAATAATTTATATATAAATTATAACCTTTTCTTCTCTCCTCCGCTTTTCTTAAAAAGTTTTGCAATTTGCACATTTGCACATTTTTCGGTTTCCTGCCTAAAAAACAGACAGAAATCATGGCTATACCCACAGAAGTTGCGGCACTTTCCGTCAGAAATCACCTAGAAAAGTTGCAGAAATCACGGCAACTTCTACAGGAAATCACGGCAACTTCTGCAGGAAATCACGGCAATAATGGAAGGGGAAGTACTGGATTTATGCTACTTTTCAGTACACCTCACAGGGCGTCAATGTCTTTCATGCACTCTTCGTAGATGGCTTGCTGCTGGCTCTTGGACATGTCGGAGATGGGCATGAAGGTGGTGAAGAAGCTGATGCCGACTGGGGCGGTGCCTTCAAGGCGCTCCATTCCAGAGAGCTTGAAACAGAACCCGTCGGGAGCCAGGAAGCCTTCACCGGCATATTCGCCGTATTTCTCGACATGCTTGTTGATGCGCTCGTCGACGGGCATCGGCTTCAGCTGGAAGTTGCGCGAGAGGAACCTGACCGCCACTTCGTTGGCCGTCATGTCGGGCTGCTTGAGGAAACGTTCCTTGTAGCGCTGCAGGAAATGGCTCGTGAAGACGTGGACGGCGGGTTTGCGCCAGTCGGTCCACTTGATGACAAAGCGCTTGCTGCCGTCGTAGAGGACGCAGAGGTAGCCGGAGAGGACGGGGCCGAGGGGTTGCTCGCGATAGAAATAGATGATGTACTGGTTGTTGGAAGATGGTATCTTGTAGTCGTACATCACATAATTATTAAACCGCATCACCTTGTCCATCTGCTTGACGGCTTTGGGCAGCAGGACGTCGCGCTTCCAGTCCAGTTTCGGCATCTCGCTCATGAGCGTGTCGTAAACCTCATGGAGATTCATGTTTGCAACTATCATGGGTGCAAAGGTACGGAGAACTCTGGGAAATCGGTGGCCCAGGCTCCTGATTTAAGCGCACAGGACGGTTTTTCTTGATAAATATCAGATTCACGAAGAAATATTTGGCGGTATCAGAAAATATTGCTACATTTGCAAGTATGATACTGGTATTCGGAGGGACAACTGAGGGTCGCAAGGCTGTTGAGGTGCTGGAAGAGGCCGGCAGCCTGTACTGCTATTCCACGCGCAGCGACGGGCAGCAGGTAGAATTGCTGAACGGCATCCACCTGACGGGTAAGATGGAGGTGACGGAGATGGTGGCTTGTTGCCAGGAACACGGCATACGGCTCATCATCGACGCCGCACACCCCTTTGCCGAGGAGCTACACCGCAACCTGCTCGTCGTCTCCAAGCACATCGGCGCACCCATTGTCCGCTACGACCGCATCTATCCTGAACACGACGCCGACCTGGTCTGGTGTAAGGACTACGACGATGCCGTCCGTCAGTTGGAGAGGAACCACGTGGAGCGGCTACTGGCGCTGACGGGGGTGAATACCATCGGGAAGCTGCAACAGTATTGGAAACATCCAGAGCATGGGTCGGATGACACGCATGGTGAGTTGAAGCACGACTGCTGGTTCCGCATCCTTAACCGCCAGGCCTCCAAGTCCATTGTTATGGCGAACCGTTTCCCTGAGGAGCGGCTCGTGTATTATGAAACCGACGAGACTTCGGCGCTTATCAGCCAGCTGCGCCCAGACGCCATCATCACCAAGGAGAGCGGTCTGAGTGGCGGCTTTACGGAAAAGGTGGAGGCGGCGCGACAGGCTGGCGTGAAGGTCTTTGTGGTGGAACGCCCCGTCTATGCTCACCCAAGCCCATCCCATTACCTTGTTGTCAACGGTCCTCACGGCCTGCGGCGGGCAGTAGAGAAGCTGTTGCCCGAGTTCTTCCCCCTGCACAGCGGACTGACGACAGGCACCTGCGCTACGGCGGCAGCTGTGGCGGCAACCATCAGGCTGACTACTGGCGAGACGCCTGAAGAAGTGCCTGTGCTGCTGCCCAACGGCGAAACGATTTCCGTTGTCGTAGGTTATGCCGACGTCACCCCATCTCCTGCAAAGGAAGGAAGTAGTTGTGCCTACTGCGTCAAAGAGGCTGGCGACGACCCTGACGTTACCGACGGCATCAAAATCCGCGCCACCGTGGGTCTTGGGGACGGTTCTCTGAATCTTGGAGACGGTCCTCAAATGAATCTTGGGGACGGTCCTCAAATAAAAATCCTTGGTGGCGAAGGTGTTGGGCGCTTCACGTTGCCTGGCTTCGACTATCCTCCTGGTGAACCAGCAATAAATAAAGGTCCGCGCGCGATGATCCGCCAGAACCTCGAAAGACTAATCACTCCCCTCCATTCAGGGAGGGGACGGGGGAGGGTCTGTTTCTGCACCATCAGCGTCCCTGGTGGCGAAGAGATTGCCCGCCGCACCTTCAACCCCCGTCTGGGCATCAAGGGCGGCATCTCAATCATCGGCGTCTCGGGCATCGTGAAACCTTTCTCAGAAGAGGCTTTCATCGCCAGCATCCGCAAATGCATAGAGGTGGCGCTGGCAAGCGGTACTGACCGCATCGTCATCAACAGCGGCGGCAAGAGCGAACGCTTCGTCAAGGCCCTTTACCCCACCCTGCCCCAGCAAGCCTTTGTGGAGTACGGCAACTACATCGGCGAGACGCTGAAAATCATCGCCGCACTCTCCCATCAGCCCTCATCCATCAGCCATCATCCATCAGCCCTCAGCCCTCTTAACGTCACCCTCGGCGTCATGCTGGGCAAAGCCGTCAAGCTGGCTCAGGGACACTTGGACACCCACAGCAAGAAGGCCACGATGGACAAGGACTTCATCCGCCAGATGCTCGACGAGACCCATTGCGACATCGACATCAGCCACATCACGCTGGCCCGCGAGCTCTGGGACATGCTGCCTGACGACAAGAAACAGCCCTTCGCCTCCGTCGTCATCAGCCATTGTCTGGAACATTGTCGTCCACTGCTGCCCAACGGCCATCTCACCATCCTCCTCATCGACGACGAAGGGAACGTCTATGCGGAATAACGAAAACGATAACGAAAACGAAAACGATAACGAAAACGATAACGAAAACGATAACGAAAACGATAACGAAAATGAAAAAATATACCGACCTTTTTATCGACTTCGACGACACGCTGTACGACACCTACGGCAATGCTGTCATCGCCCTGCGCGAGACATTCGAGGCATTCCAGTTAGGGCGCTATTTTCCTGACCCGCAAGTGTTCTACGATGCCTACTGGGCTGCGAACATTGACCTGTGGAGCCGCTATTCCAAGGGCGAGATCACCCGTCCCTTCCTCATCGTGGAGCGTTTTCGTCGCCCATTAAGTGCCGGACAAGGACTTGAAGTAACCGAAGAGATATGTTTGAAAATGAGCGACATATTCCTCGGCTTCTGCTCTAACAAACCTGGCGTTGTCGATGGCGCCCACGAGCTGATGGACTATCTAAAGGAGAAAGGTTACCGCATGCACATGACCAGCAATGGCTTCCACGAGGTGCAATACAAGAAGCTGGCTGCCTGTGGACTCCGCGACCACTTCGACACCATCATCCTCAGCGAAGACGCCGGTTTCAACAAGCCCTCGCCGCAATATTTCGACTACGCCTTTAAAGTCTCAGGAGCTCGTCCTGAAACCACCCTCATGATAGGCGACAACCTTCAGACCGACATCCTTGGCGCCCTGAACGCTGGACTCGACGCCATGCTCTTCAACCGCTGGAATGTCGATGCGAAGAGCACCCCGCAGGCCCCCACTTATATTGTAGATAGCCTGCGCGATATCATGACCATTTTATAATTTTAACCCCCTTTCCGTTGAGATTCCGGCAGAAAATGAGTAACTTTGCAGCCGAAATGATGAAGAAAGGACTTGTACTTGAGGGCGGTGCCATGCGTGGACTGTGGACGGCAGGCATTACAGACGTCATGATGGAACATGACATCTGGCCCGACGGACTCATCGGCGTCTCGGCTGGTGCGGCGTTCGGCTGCAACTATAAGTCACGACAGGCTGGCCGGGCCATCCGCTATAATACCCGCTTTGCCAACGACTCGCGCTATAGCGGCGTGCGCTCCCTGCTGACCACCGGCAACTACTTCAACGCCGACTTCGGCTACCACGTCATCCCTACACAATATGATATCTTCGACAACGACGCTTTCAACAATAACCCTATGGCGTTCATCGCCGTGTGTACCGATGTGGAGACGGGACAAGCCGTCTATCGCCAGCTAGACAAGGCCGACGACGAGTGCTACGACTACATCCGCGCCTCGGCATCCATGCCATTGGTGTCGAAAGTGGTGGAACTCGGCGGCCTGAAACTACTGGACGGCGGCGTCAGCGACAGCATTCCCTTGGAGTACTTCGAAAGCATCGGCTATAGCCGTAACGTGGTCATCCTGACGCAACCCTTGGGCTACCGCAAAGCGCATAGCCGACTGATGCCGCTGATGCGCATGTCACTCCACAAATACCCGAAAATGATTCAAGCGATGGACGAGCGTCACGTCATGTATAACAAGCAGTTAGACTATGTTGCTCAAGCAGAGCATGAAGGTCGTTGCCTGGTCATCCGTCCTGACGAAAAGATACCCATTGGCCACATCTGTCACGATGCCGACCAGATGAGCCACGTCTATAATCTCGGCCGTCAAGTGGGCGAACAGTATATAGACAAAATCCAAGCGTTCTATAACAAATCATAAAAACAAAGCTCTTAGACCTAAAGGTCAAAGCGACCAGGGTCGATGACAAAGATCAAAGTTCAAAGTTCAATGAGAATAGACATCATCACCGTACTGCCCGAGATGCTGGAGGGCTTCGTACACGAAAGCATACTGGCCCGTGCCGAAAAGAAAGGTCTGGCCGAAATTAGGCTGCACAACCTGCGCGACTACACGTTAGACAAGTGGCGCCGAGTTGACGACTATCCCTACGGAGGCTCTGCAGGAATGGTCATGCAATGTGAACCCATAGACCGCTGCATTATGGCGCTGAAGGCAGAACGTGACTACGACGAGGTCATCTTCACCTCGCCCGACGGCGAGCGCTTCGACCAGCACATGGCCAACGAACTGTCGCTGAAGGGAAACCTCATCATACTGGCAGGCCACTACAAAGGCATCGACCAGCGTGTACGCGACCACCTCATTACCAAGGAGATATCTATCGGCGACTTCGTTCTGACGGGTGGAGAACTGGTGGCTGCCATGATAGCCGACGCCATCGTCCGCGTAGTACCTGGCGTCATCGGCGACGAGCAGTCAGCACTCTCCGACTGTTTCCAGGACGACCTCCTGGCAGCACCTATTTATACACGCCCGGCAGCCTACAAAGGATGGAAAGTGCCAGAGATACTCCTCTCCGGCAACGAGGCTAAAATCCGTAACTGGGAACTGGAACAGGCCCTTGAACGCACCCGCCGATTACGCCCGGACCTGCTCGATGAGAAATAATATTTATCAAAAATAAACGTGTTAGCACAAAATATTCGGAAATTCATCTTGTTGTTTCAAGATTTTTTCGTACCTTTGTCACCACTTTCACAAAAAGAACACAAATAAACAAAGACAAATGGAAAGAGACAATCAGATTTTTGAATTGATTGAGCAGGAGCACCAGCGCCAGTTGAAAGGCATTGAGCTCATTGCCAGTGAGAACTTCGTTAGCGACCAGGTGATGGAAGCCATGGGCTCCTACCTGACAAATAAATATGCCGAGGGCTATCCCGGTCACCGCTATTATGGTGGCTGTCAGGTGGTGGACAAGGTAGAGCAACTGGCCATCGACCGCGTATGCCAACTCTTCGGTGCCGAGTATGCCAACGTCCAGCCACACTCTGGCGCACAGGCCAACGCTGCCGTACTGCTGGCTGTGCTGAAGCCCGGCGACACATTCATGGGTCTGAACCTGGATCACGGCGGCCACCTTTCTCACGGTTCGCTGGTCAACACCTCAGGTATTCTCTATAAGCCCGTTGGCTACAACCTGAACAAAGAGACGGGCCGCGTGGACTACGACGAGATGGAGCGCTTAGCCCTGGAGCACAAGCCCAAGCTGATTATCGGCGGTGGCTCAGCATATAGCCGCGAGTGGGACTACAAGCGCATGCGTGAGATTGCCGACAAAGTGGGCGCCCTGCTCATGATTGACATGGCTCACCCCGCTGGTCTTATTGCTGCCGGACTCTTGGAGAACCCCGTCAAATATGCACATATCGTCACATCGACCACCCACAAGACCCTGCGCGGTCCGCGTGGAGGTATCATCCTCTTGGGCAAGGACTTCGACAACCCCTGGGGTTACACCACGCCGAAGGGTGTCGTCAAGAAGATGTCGCAACTCATCAACAGCGCCGTATTCCCTGGTCAGCAGGGCGGTCCGCTGGAACACGTCATCGCTGCCAAGGCCGTTGCCTTCGGCGAGGCCCTGAAGCCCGAGTTCAAGGAGTGGGCAAAGCAGGTACAGAAGAACGCCAAGGTGCTGGCCGAGGAGCTCGTCAAGCGCGGATTCTCGATTGTCAGCGGCGGTACCGACAACCACTCCATGCTGGTTGACCTGCGCTCCAAGTATCCCGACCTGACCGGTAAGGTGGCCGAGAATGCCCTGGTAGCAGCCGACATCACGGTCAACAAGAACATGGTTCCCTTCGACTCTCGTTCAGCCTTCCAGACCTCAGGCATCCGCCTAGGTACACCGGCCATCACCACGCGTGGTGCCAAGGAAGACCTGATGGTGCAGATTGCCGCCTGGATTGAGGAAGTGCTCAACGCTCCCGAGGACGAACAGGTCATCAGCAGCGTTCGCCAGCGCGTCAACGAGACGATGAAGAGCTACCCGCTCTTCGCATACTAAGTATGAGTACGGCACGCAAACGCCGATAAAACACACATAATGGCTACAAACTACTACAGGAAACTATTACTAACACTGCTTGCAGCGCTGGTGCTCTTAGTCCCACAGGAACTGAGAGCCCAGCATTTGCAGGCATCATTGTCACACTACTCTACAGACGACGGTATGCCAAGCAATACCATTGCGAAGTTGTGCTGTGATGACTATGGTTTCTTGTGGATGGCCACATGGAATGGTGTCTCACGTTTCGACGGTTACACCTTCTATAATTATCAGACAGGCAACCGCAGCGGAATTAGAGGACTTCACAACCGCGTGGACGCCATGATTGCCGACCAGTCGCAAAACCTTTGGCTGAAGATGTACGACGGTCGCCTCTTCGTCATCAATCGCCAGACCGACCGTATAGAAGATCCCCTAAAGGACATCAGCGGACATGACGAGTACAAAATGGACTACTTCTACCAGCCCTTTGTCACAAGTGGGGGCGACGTGCTCGCATCGTTTAAGGACATTGGCCTTTACAAACTGAGACTGGACCGTAACGGACTGAAACAGCAGCTCATCATGACCGGTAACCTGACGGTCAGCAGTATTGTCGAAGGCTACCACGGCGACCTTTGGGTAGGTACTGACGCTGGTGTACACCGCATAGACATGGCCAACCTTTCAGTAGAAAGGAAAGGACTGCTGTTGGATGAGAACATCTCTCAGCTGAGCTCTAACGGATATAACATCTATGTCGGCACGAGAAGCGGAAAGATTTACCAGTTCTCATACGGCAAGGAGCCTACTCTGGTGAAGGATATCGGTCAGGAGGTAACAGGACTCTATATTGACAGCCACGGAACACTCTGGTATTCTGACTTGGGCGACGGCGCCTACCGCATGAACCTTGAGACGGGCGACGTGAAATCATTCCACCAGCGCGTGCTGATTCCAGAGTTTACCAGCCGAGGCGCAGAGTTCGGCGAGTCACTTGGACTGGTCTGGATTCGCATGAATCATGGCGGTTACGGATACTACAACCGTGAGGCCGACGAGGTGGAGTACTTCCACAACGACCCAAGCAACCCGTGGAACCTTTCCAACACGGTGAACGCCCGTCTGGAAATGAACGACGGCGTAGTATGGGAGTCAACCATCCGCCGTGGACTGGAAAAGCTGGAGGTGCTGAAGAACACTATCACCCGCACATTACTGTTACCCGAATCCGACCATCCCATGGACAACGAGGTCCGTGCCATGTGCTATGACAAGAAACGCCATCTGACGTTCCTTTGCAACAAGCGTGGAAGTATCTTCATACAGGATGACAACGGCAAACCCGTAGGTACCATTACCCACGACTCAAGCGGTAAACCTATCGGCAGACCCTACGGCATGTCCGTGGACTCGAAGGGGAACTACTGGGTGTGTGACAAAGACAACGGCATCTACAAGATTACTCCTAACGGCAGTGGCTATAACGTTGTGAACATCCGCCACGACGACAAAGACATCTGGTCGCTTAGTGCCAATAGTGCCTATCAGGCCGTAGAGGACCACGAAGGAAACATCTGGGTGGCGACTTATGGCGGTGGCGTCAACATCCTGCGCAAGAACAAAGCGGGAAAATATGTTGCCCTTCATGCCAAGAACGCCCTGAAACACTATCCGTTGAATGGTTTCCAAAAGGTGAGAACCATAGCCGTAGCCAAAGACGGCAAGGTATGGGCGGGAACCACCGACGGCATTCTCATCATGTCGTTGCATAAGAATGCCGTCAGCATTGAACGGCTCAAAGAACCAGAAGAAATGGAGAAAGGTCTGATGAGCGACGACATCGTCTATCTCACCTGCGCTCCTGATGGCACCATGTGGATAGGAACCAACAGCGGTGGTCTCAGCCGAACTCTCCAAATGGATGATGACGGTGCCTGGCAATTCAGAAACTACGGCGTTGAAGACGGACTGCCTTCAGAGGAAATACGAAGCATTACCTTTGACGACAGGGGTAACGTTTGGTTTGCCACCGACCACATCCTTTGTTCGTTTGATGTCAAGAAGGGGATTCTGACCACCTTCTCACAACTGGACGGCGTCGATGATACCATGTGCTCAGAGGGGGCTGCCATCACCGCAGGCAAGGGAAAAATCCTTTTCGGAACCTTGAACGGCTACTACACCATTGACAGAAGTAAGCTGAAGAACTCCACCGGTTCGCTGCTGAAGCTGAGAATCACCGATTTCTATCTCAACGATGAACTGCAGAGCCCCAGACTGACAGACACTTACGACTATTATGTGCCGGAGAGTAAACGCGTCATTATCCCGTCGCATAGCACCATGTTTACCTTCCGCTTTGCAGCACTTAACTACCAATTGCAGCACCGCATCGTCTATCAGTACAAATTAGACGGCTACGACAAAGAATGGCAGAATGCCGACAAGAGTCGCAAGGCAAGCTATACCGACATACCCGCTGGCACCTACCACTTCCAGGTGAAGGCTTTCTTGCTGGAGTCGCCAGAGGCTTACGACATGAGGACTATAGAGGTTGTCATACCACCGTACTTCATCTTCTCTTCTGCAGCCGTTTGGGTTTACATGGTTATTATTATGGTGGGAATGCTCTTCGGACTTTGGTGGTATCAGGAACATTTACGCAAGCGCTATGCGCCACAGGTTGCCGAAGACACGCCTTCAGAGCAGGAACAGCAACCCGAAGAACAACAACCCGAAGAGGAAAAGACAGATGAATACGAAATAATTGAAGACTGATTATTAATAATTCATAATTGGTTATCCAACATTCAGAATTATTTTGTATATTTGCACTCGAAGACATGTGAGAACGGGATAAACCGTCCTTACAAAAGAAACAAAAACCATAGGGGGCGTGCCGATTCGATCGGGATACTCATCAAATTACATCGAAAACTGAGTTAGCTTCTCTTGCCAATGGCGGGCCACACTCTCACACGTGAGAAGCCGAAAGGCCAGTGGATTACAAAGACAGAGGGCGCTCGAATCTTTTAACAAAGGAGTTTTCATCACATCATCGGGCGTCCCCTTTTTT
>Ga0265298_10007930_pt1 | contig 12822 bp, 11 predicted proteins | sample AusTroGonzalo_MG_3_FD_193486 | JGI IMG/M metagenome (GOLD analysis project Ga0265298, IMG submission 193486) | Bovine rumen microbial communities from tropical cattle in Woodstock, Queensland, Australia - Gonzalo_01 | ecosystem: Host-associated > Mammals > Digestive system > Stomach > Rumen ... | reverse complement strand
TCTCGAGTTCTTGTTCGTGTTACATTAAATCGGTATTACATTAAAATAATGATTCCTTAAATACACTTAATCGGCTGGCATTTTCACATGATGTCAGTCGATTCTTAAAAAAATCTCCTATCTTTGCCCCAGAATAAGTTTAATTAATCACAAAACATAAACATTATGAAGAAATTACTATTAGCAGTGGTGGTCCTCATGGCTGCCTCCGCTGGAGCACAAACAGTCAGGAGAGGCGATGCCAACAACGACAAGAAGGTTGACTCTAAGGATGTCACCGAAGTAAGTAATGCCATTATGGGCGAACCATCGGCTAACTATAACCAGAAGAACGCCGATGTCAACAGGGACGACAAGGTCAATGCTGCCGACGTCGTGGTGATTACCAACATGGTACTCGACGGCACGACAAACGATGCCGGACAGCGTATGGTGCTCTTGAAGAAAGACGGCACGAAGCTGTACTACGACCTGCACGAGGAGCCTGTCACCACCTTTAGCGGCGGACAGCTCATCCTTACCACCAGCAAGACAACCGCCTACTTCCAATTGAGTGAGATCATCCGCTACACCTTCGAGGGAGCCTTTGACGAGATCGGCAAAGCCAAGACACGCGGCGGAGAGACCGTCTATCATCAGACCAGGGACGCCATGTCGTTTGACGGACTGCCGAAAGGCACACTCGTTGAACTGTATACCTCTGACGGCCGGAAACTCTCGTCCCAGCAAACATCTGGGGACACGACGACGGAAGTCTCTCTGGCAGACCAGCCAAGGGGAACCTATTACGTGAAAATCGGTGATGCACAATATAAATTCGAGAAGCGATGAGAACACATAAGATATTCAGGGGCCTGATGGCCCTCCTGCTTCTGGCGTCAGCAGGCCAGAGCGTGACTGCCCAGGAAGCATTCTACGTCTACCGTAACGACGGCGACTTCAACGGATTCTTCTACGACCAGGTGAAGCGCATGAACTTGTCAAAGATTGACTACGACGGTGTGGAACACGACGACTATGTCATCCAGGAGATAGAGACAGAGGACTCCCTCTATCGCATCCCGCTTTTAGCCATCGACAGTATCGGATTCCAGCAGCCGGAGATCATCCTCAACCCAAGGCTGAAGAATATGGACGAGACGAATCTCGTACAGTATATAGACCAATGCTCGCCGCAGAATATCTATCTGACCAAGGACACGCCTCTTGACTTGGTTCCCAAGCCAGGCGATGTGCTGGTGACCTACGACAATGAGCTCTTCAACTTCTGGGGTAGCGAAGACTTTTCGGGCTTCGCCTGCAAGGTATTGGATGTCTATGAGGGGGACAACTTTTACAATGTGTCCGTTGGCGAGCTGACGGACCTGAGTGACATCTTCGTGCAATTCATCACGACAGAGGAAGTGGTTCAGGACGAGTCAGGACAGCAGGCCCGACGTCTGGCCGGATGGCATCCCGATGATGCCGCTTTGACGCGAGGTATTCAGGGGGCTGGCTCTACGGATCTGATTGACTTTACAATACCCCTGAAGAAGGAGTTCAAGGTAGGCGACAACGGTACGATAGGTGCTGAAGTAGACCTCACCATGAAGGTTAAGATGGCGGCCGTTTATCAGATTTCGATGAAGAGCTTTTTCATTAAGACCATTGTTAGAGAGGATTTTACGATAGGCAGTAAGATATATGGTAAGTTCGAGGGTGATTGTGAGTACGAAATACCAGGCTTGCCCCAACTCTTGCGTAGCATTAAGTTCCCTGCCGTGGCACCGCTGCTGCAGACACGTCCGCTGCCCACTGCATTCCTTCGCGCCAGTGGTGAGATGGGGGCTGAATTGACACTGCCCAGCGTCAAATTCACTGGCATACAGACGTTCGTCATCGACAACGACCAGGAACCGATGATGTCGTTCTATGGGGAGGAGAAAGGGCCCGAGGATGAGCCAGAGAAGAGCATACTCGAGAATACGGACCTGTCGGTCTATTTCAAGGGCGCCGTTCAGATCGGTGTCAAGTTCAGCGCCAATATCGAGACCAACGACTGGATAGAAAAACTGTTCATGGCAGGAGTCTCCTTGGATCTCTATCTGGGACCTCAGGTAAACGCCGAGCTGGACTTCAAGTCGAATCTGCAGGATATCATCAACGGTTCTGTCAACGTCTATGACGCCATGAAGGACAGCTATATCAATTTTACTGGATTAGCTGCGAACATCGAGGCGAAAGGAGCTGTAAAACTGCTTGAGCAGACAGAGGACCAGAAGTTTGCAGAAAAGAATTACAACTGGCTGGAGATGAAATGGAAGCTCTTTCCGTCCTTCAGTGGCAACGTGACCTACGACACGGCACGGGGGACTATCAATACCGATGTACTGGCCACGGATCCTGTATTCTTGCCCACCCATCTGGGAATGGGCGTCTATACCTTCGACAAGGAAACGAAGGAGTATCAGATGGTGGACAGCAAGTTCCACAACTATACATATTTCTTAACTGAAATATTGGGCAATGACCTGAAGTTCTCGTTCGATAAGTTGCCTTGTGGCAGGTATATGCTGCGCCCCCTCATGAAAACGCTGGGCTACGTCATCCCTGCCGACCCCACATGGGATGTAGTGGTTACACCATATATCAGGCACGGCGTTGAGTCTACGATGGAGGACGAGGAAGTGGACGCCTCGGAAGCTAAGGCTGAAATTGACTTTAGGACCAATGCCGACGACGTTGAGGTGTATGTGATTGGCGACGACGGAAGACCGCAAACACCCACATGGGAATATGAAGTCGATGAGAAAATAGAGGATAACGACATCCGTTGCCTGACAGTCCACATGGGTAAGAACGAAGTGTCGTTGCCTCGTCGCTGGAAAGTGCTGCTGAACGCCGTCGTTAAAGATTATTTGGGTAACGTCTACATGTCTCAAGATACCGTCTACTTAAAGCAGAGTGCAGGTGATGCCGGTTTTAAGAAGATTGACGTATGGATTAATGCCAAGGGAACAGGAACCTCAGGTGGATGGAAAAAGGAGAAAAACAAACCAGATAAGAATTATGATCCCGCCCCTGTTGACAATCTTTCTACCAGTTTTGGGTTTGACGGTCTGACCTGTACCAAGACCGGGAATATTATTCATTGTACACAGAAAGTTGTACACTATGATGTAGACGAAGTCGATCCCGAAACCGAGGAAAAGGAGAATTACATTAATGGCGATTACAGGTCCAGAATCTTAGCATGGGAAAACCACGAGCATTCTTATTCGGAGATCAGCTTCGACATTGATGTATCCTCCCCTGAAAATCTCAAGATCTTCAATGCTCAGTATGAGTATTACCGGAACGATACTAATTATAGTTACGGAGATGATAAAATCTATAACAGAGACAACTATTTGTTCGATCAACATAAGATTTCGAGAGAGGAATCCTATTACTTCCATAGATTCTACCGATGGGATGGGCCTATGACTGTAGGGTCAATCTTTAACGACTATATTGTATTCGGTGTGAAAGGCAGCGATGCCGTTACCGGCGAGGTAACGATAAAAGACTATGGGCATGATAGTGAGTATTACAAATCCGAAGATGTCGTCAAAACCGATACGGAAGTAGAATCTTATACCGAGGAGAATTCCACTGTCGCCGCCGACGAAGACAACTCAGTCGTCATCTTTCTTCATATCAAGTAGCACAAAATTTTTTAAACAAATAGAAGTATGAGAAAGTATTTATTAATGATGATGGCTGCGGTCACGATGATGACCTTCGTAGCCTGCGGTGATGACAACAAGGAAGATGGCGAGCTGTCGGAAGCAGTATCGTCGTTCGTTTACAGCAGATAAATCAGTAATCCCATTATGCAAGAAAATGTCAATTGCATGCCACAATGTGCGTGCAATTGACATTTTTTATGCAAATAGACGGGAGATTGTTGCGGTTTGGCGGTTACTATTTCCAGTTCTGCTTGATCACAGCATCGACCAGTTTCATACCGACGGTCTTGTAGAGCTTCGCCGATGCGCAGTCGGGACTCTCGTCCATACCTGCAAAGTCCATGTAGATGATGCCTACAGAACCTGTGTGGCTGCTCAGCCAGTCAATGGTCTTCTGGTTGGTACTTTCAGCAATCTCACGATAGCTGTCAGAGAACGGAATGTAATAGGCCGATGGTATATTTGCATGTACTGGTACTGTAGCGGTCAACAGGCTGGTAAATGAGTTTACCCTCTTCCATCACATTGTTTTGTTGTTTTCATATCACTTAATATCGAATAGTTACTTGAACAAATTTTCTGCAAAGTTATGATAAAAATCCAAAACTGCCAAATGTTTGACAGGAAAAATCCCTCCACATCATTCTTATCGTGTATGAGATGGCAGAGAATTTTGGCTTAGCGCCCGATAGACGATAATCCCTATTATAGACTATTAAACTAAGTTAAAGTGCGAATTTTGGTCGAAAAATCACATTTTTTGGCTCTAAGCATAATTTTTTTAAAAAAATATTTGGTAATTCAAAATATTTGCTTAACTTTGCAGCGTTAAAGTCCGTCTAAGTGTGGGCGGGCGGTAAAATTGACATCGATGGAAGAGACCTCAGGCCAGTTGTACGGCCAGTCTCGAAAGGACGTTTTCTAAACGTTACCTGTCTGTGGTTTTCAAACTTCGCAACTTTGAATCTAGAAACAGCGGTGATGCAACAGAAGCGTTCGCGTGGGTGAGTTATATTTTCCCCACGTCCTGTATCCCTTATATATAAATAAGGTGTAACTCCCCTTTGGCGGAGGGCATTTTGGTATATATATGTTTGGGCATGTCAGGGCGTCGTGAGTTAATATATCACTCGGCGTGGGCGGACTTTACGTTGCTTATCCTTTTCTAGGGGCAATGCGAAGGCCTGAAACCAGGGATAGGCGCGAAGAGAGACTTTACTCCCACGTCTTTTTTGTATCCCTCAGTTTCGGATCTCATCCGATATTCAAGGAGCAGTTCCACTATTTTAAAGTTTGCGACCAGCAAGGGGAGAAGCTGGCCGGTGTGTTCGTATGTATTTTTAGTTCACATATAAATTCGTATTATTAACATTTTAAACTTTTAAGGATTATGGACAAGAAAGACTATTCAACGAATGTAACTTCCGCGCTGGAGTCCAAACAAGAGGCCAGCTTGGGAGGGGAGGTGCTTGGTACTTAACGTTTACTCTCTTGCCTGCACGAGGGTCGATAGACCTGTCGCAGGATTCATCCGATTATTATCATTTTTAAAACAATTATTAAACTAAAAATTTTAAAAACAATGAAAAAAATCAAGTTATTTGCTCTTGCAGTATTTGCTATGCTGAGCACTAACGTATTTGCTGAAATTGGTGAAGAGTCTGCAACGACAGTATTCCGTTATAGAATTACAGCAGACGCCACAGCAGCTACTCCAACAACTGAGGCAATCCCCGGTGAGGCAATGATCTTGGGTTTTGTGGCCGACTATCAGATTCCTACTACTGCAGTTGAGATTCCTGCCACAGTGAACCATGCTACAAATAGTGGCCTTCAGTACAAGGTAACTGCCATTGCTGCTGAGGCATTTGAGAATGTGGCTGCTGATTTTAGCTTTGCCAAAGCTACAAATCTTGTGACAATCAATGCTGGCGCATTTACCGGGACAAAGATTGCTACACTTGATCTGACTAAGACGAAGGTTGCTGAGATTGTTAATATTTTCGGTACAGTTATTGCTGCTGATGAGACTAATGTGGAAAACAAAACTCTGACCACTGTGAAGCTGCCCAACGCTTGGACATCAATCAGTGGAACTGCTTTTGTAAACTGCACAGCTCTTACAACTGTTGATTTCGGCACAGCTCCTGAGTTTGTTGATCCTACGGCTGATGAGCCTATGCCTTTTGGACCACAGACTATCGATGCTGGTGCATTTGCTAAAACAGCTATTGGTACCCTCGACCTGTCGAAGACAAAGGTGGTTGCCATCAATGCTCTGTTCGGCACAACTATTGCCGCTGAAAATGCCATTAAATATTCTTCTCTGACCACAGTGAAGCTGCCTGCAGCATGGACTACTATCGCAGAAAATGCTTTTGCTAACTGCGATAAGCTTGAGACTATTGATTTCGGTACCGTCTCTGCAGCTAACTTAGCTGCTGAACTTTTCACTCAGACAATCAATACCAGCGCTCTTGCCGGAACCGGTGTGACGGCTCTCGACTTCTCGAAGACGAAGGTTACGGCTGTTCCTAACACATTGCTCTATGATGGTGACGTTATCAAGAAGAACACTTCTCTTGCAACTGTGACCATCAATAAACTCATGGCAACAGAAGGTCTTGTTAATATCGGAACCGCATTCTCTGCCTGTGAGGCTCTGACCACATTCAGCGGTCTTGATGCTAAGACAACTGGTGAGGCTCCTGCTGCCATCTTTACCAAAATCCCCGCTAATGCATTCAAGGGCGACAAGCTCCTTGCTACCATCAACACATCAACGATTGCGGAGTTTGGTGCAAGTGCATTTGAGGGTTGCGCAGCTCTGACATCTATCAAGCTGGATGCTGCCACGACTATTGGTGCAGCTGCATTCAAGGAGTCTGGTCTGACAGCTGTTGAGATCCCTGGTACTGTTGGTTATATCAACGCAAATACCTTCAAGGATTGTGCTGCTCTTGCAACAGTGACTTTCAAACATAACACAAAAGCTCCTGAGGCAGACGGCGATCCCGAATTACAAGATTTCTATGGAATTGGCGCATATGCTTTCTATGGAACTGCTTTCACAAAGATTACAATTCCGAGCACAATAAAAGCTGGAGAAGAAACACAGGATGGTAAAATTGGTGACCGTGCATTTGCTGATTCAAAGGTTGCAGAATTTACCATGGAGCCCACAGCTCCGCTTGCTGCAGGAGAACAAGTCAATGACAACGCCTTCGTAGGTTGCGATGCTGTTTTGTTCTATACTACAGAACCATATGTGGAGAAAAATGAAGTTGCACCAAAGAAATGTACTTATAAAACCACAGCAGCACCTGTTATCGTTGAGGACAACGAACTTGGGGCTACTGAGTCTAAGAAGACAAGTCAGGCAGGTAAGTATTATGTGAAGTTTAAGAACACCACAGGTGGTAAGATTAAGGTTCTGACAACAGATGCCAAGGTTTATGCTGCTTATCTTGATGCAGACAATAAGGTGTTGAATATGCAGTTGTTCAAGTCAAATGGCGGTTACTATCACATCGCAGCTAATGATGTCGTGCTGATGCTCACGAACAAAGCTAAAGTGAAATACACAGCTAGTGAAATTGCAAGTGCTAAGGGTAGCTCTTGGGTTGCTGTAACTGGTTCTGAAGGAGCAGTTGATGAAGTTAACCAGCTCAAGTATGTTACTGATGAAGCAGGTCAGCTCCGTTCAGATATTGAGGCAGAAGCCCCTGCAGCAACACCTGATATCTACGGTTGGATCAACAGTGCAACCTATGGCTATGGCTTCCAGAAGATCACCTCTGGTAAGACCTTCCCACAGGGCACACTTTATGTACTGGCAGCGGCTCCTGCAGATGGTGCTGAAGCTCGCGTAATCTGGCGTGATGAGAACGGCAACATCGAGGATGAGACGACCGCTATCAAGGGCATCGTTGAGGCTAAGGCTGAGAATGGTGTAATCTACAACGTTGCCGGTCAGAAGGTCAATGCTTCTTATAAGGGTCTTGTTATCAAGGACGGTAAGAAGTACATGAAGAAATAATTAACTAGATTAAATAACCCGCAATGTATGCAGGGGAGCGCAATCTCCCCTGTGTCATTGCAAAACAAAAACAGAAAAAAATGGAAAAGATGTTTTATCAGAAGCCCGAGAGCAAGGAAATTGAGCTGCTTATTAAGAACCGCATTCTCGTAGGTTCAGACGGTGAAGAGCCCACAATTATTCCCGGTAGCGGCGACACAGGCGACCTGGGTTAATTCAACTCGGATGCTATTTAGAAAAGGGTGTGCATTGTCAAGTGCACACCCTTGTTTTAATTTGACTTACTCATCTTAGAATGATTCAACAACACCATGAACGTGATGGAAGATACCCAAATTTTTCCTTGCCGCTGGCAGGTGCTGAGCGGCAGCTGGCTGAAGGTGATTGCGATGGTCAGCATGATGTTTGACCACACGGCAAGCCGACTGTTCCGGAATATGGATGCCTTCAACGTGCCGCTGATCAGCCTCGGCAATCACCACATGACGTGGAACTACCTGATGTGGAGCATAGGTCGCCTGGCGTTTCCACTGTTTGCTTTCCTGTTGGTAGAGGGATTCCTGCATACCAGCAATCGGAGGAAATACGGTAGGAACTTGTTCGTCTTTGCCCTGATCTCCGTAATTCCCTTTGTAATAACGCATGGCGGCAACTGGTATGGCTTCTTTAGTAACGTATTCTTCACGCTGTTCTTCGGATTCCTCGCACTTTGTACCGTCAGCCAGTGGGAGACGGAGCGGCGGCAGAATACCTCTGAGGCTATCCTTTCTAAAAGCAATACCCGCCTTGCCATCCGGGTATTTGCCTGTATCGCTGCCCCCATACTGCTGCGGTGCGATTATGGCAGCAGCGGAGTTGGCTTTATTCTGCTGCTATATTTATTCCGTCACAACCGTATCTTCCAAGCTGCCACGGGCTGCTGCTACTTGTCTTCACGCTGGATAGCCGGCCTGGCCTTCATACCCATCAATCTCTATAACGGCCGTCGTGGCTTCATACAGGGTCCCTGGGCGAAGTATCTCTTCTATGCCTTCTATCCAGTTCATCTGCTCGTACTATACGTCTTCATGCGGCTGCTTGGGATTATATAAAGCGATTCATTGTAACAAAAAGATTAGAATATGGATAAAAGAATAATTCACATTTTTTGGACTGGTGGGCTTGACAGTACATACAGAGTGGTGGAACTGTCAAGGAAAGAATGCGTCATCCAACCCCATTATATTGTACTTACCGGTAGACAGACTGTTAAAAATGAACTGAAGGCTATTTCTGAAATTACTACGATCTTAAACTGTGACAAAAGGACGATAGCGGAAATACGGCCTGTTAAAATATTCCCGATGGGTGAGTTGGTAGAGTATGCAGACATCCTGTCTGCTTGGGTGCTGTTGCATGAAAGAAAAGGATTTAATAGTACACAGTATCCCTTACTTGCTCGATATGCCCGACAGGAAAAAAAGAAGGTGGAAATGGGAATCCAGTTTTCAGAAAACGGGACTGTGTCAGATGTCGTCGATGAATCTTATCTTGTGGATTGTCCTGATCATGATGATGTGATGATGATTGACCCAGTGAAGGGGGATCAGGAGTGGGCGAGCTTCACCTTATTTCAAGATTTCCTGTTCCCGAAGTCGCTCTATCACAAGACAAAGAAAGAGGAGATCGAGGAACTAAAGGACTGGGGCTATGACAAAGTACTGAAAAAAGTGTGGACTTGTTTTCATCCTGTGTTTGGCATGCCTTGCGGGCATTGTTTCGCTTGCGAGAGCGCCATCAAAGAGGGGGCCGGTGAGATAGTCCCTCTTGCCGGATATGTATTGGGTGGCATACGACAGTATTACGGCAAAATCCTGAAGCGTTCTAAAAAAATAGTGAGGCGTATCTTACCCCAAAAGGTTTACGAAATGCTTCGTAGCATTTATAAGAAAGAATAGATTTATTCTGCCGACCAGTAGTTATCAAAGAACTCCTCAGGTTTCATAAACAGGATAACATCTTGATATGTAACATGGGGACAGGCACGGTGTGAGGTCAGGCGTCTCTGACTATGGCAAAACTTAACCCTGTCAGTCGAACAAGCTGTCTGATACTTGCACCAAATTGTTTGGTTTCTCGAAGTATATCATTACGCCGTTCACGACTATATAGTTGCAAATCGGTTGGTTGTTTTAACCCGAAAGAATTAATGAGGAAATCTTTCACTTCCGCATCAGTCAGATTGACCTTTCCGTCATCAAAGTCAAGAATCTGCAGGGTCTTTGGCAAAGGATCAGAGACAAGTTTACGAAGTTCTTCGAAAGGCATCCGTGCTATCACGTGTTTGATCGTGCATATATCTTGTTCTCCATTCATATGATTCTCATATTCTTTCCAACTGCTCCAGTCATAGTCGTCAATACCTTTAGACAGACCTGCTGTCATAGGGTTCTGGTGAATGTACCGCAACAGGGTAAAGAAGTATTCTTGATCATTAACAGGTTCACTTCTAAACCGGTCTTGGAAGAGATGTCCAAATCTAACATATTTGTTGTTATAATAATGAGCATAAGTTGTTGCAATACGATGGATTGCTGGTCCGATTTTGTCTTCAGCCTCACGTACGAGAAGGTGAACATGATTCGTCATCAGACAATAGGCATAGAAACAACAGCGAGATGGAAGGCGCTTCCCTCTATCATCAATAGGATAAACCATATTCCTCAAAATAGCCAGAAAGCGGACATAGTCCTCACCTTCCTCAAAGATTTCTTGCCTGTTAGTGCCTCTCATCATGACGTGATAGATACCGGTTCCACTTACTTCTCTTGATTTACGAGCCATAATATTAAATAAAAGATTAAGTTTGACGATGCAAAGATACAACAATGTTTTTAAACAACCAAAAATATTTGAAGAAAATGTAACAGCGTGCCTGTCCCCCTGTTATTTATGGCACCTTCATGAGACGCCTATTTGAAGACTTTCTTTTTGGATGGTAGCAGGTCTTTGCCGTAGAGCTCTTTCAGCAAGAGGTCGTGGGCTTGTGTGATGACAAGCGGGAGCTGTTTGGCAGCGAAGATGTTCCTGAGCCAGGTGAGGACGGCCTCTTGCGGCCAGTTCTCAATGCCTACGCGGCGGGACATGTGATCGAGAAGATGGTATTTGATATAGACGTATAACGCCTTTTTTGCCTCTTCTATGTTCTCCTTGTACTTGTGGCTGTAATGGTACAGGAACTCGCCGAAGAATCGTCCCCGCAGTTCTTCGTCATCGTAGATCTTCCACAATCCTTCCCCGATACGCAGAACGGCCTCTGTGTTGGGGGTGATGTGGAACTTGGGCACGTTGCCCGCCAGCAGCACGTGCATGTCGATGCCGTTCCTGTGTTGCCGCTGGTTCTCTGAGATCTTGTCGCGGTCGTTGTCATTGGCCAGCGCGTTCGCCTTACAGAAGAAAATGTCGTATGGGATGGCAGGCTCCTCGATCTCCTGGTTAGGCGCAGGTACGAAACGGTCTCTCACCAGTGGTGACATGAAGGCTACGATCTGACGGGTGTCCTTGTCGCGTACGATACGGAAGGCCTCAGACTGCTCAACGAGTTCGGTCAATTCCGAATCCTGCTTGAAGCCGAGGGCTGTGCGCAGCTTGTTGAAGTGTCCGCTGGTATAGGCCAGCGTCACCTCGTCCATGTACTCGACAGCCCCGTCGAATAGGTATTTGATCTTGCCGATGGCCGTCCACGACAGTTTCTTAGCCCGCCAGTGGCGGTCGTAACTACGGGCGCTCGAAGCGGCCAGTGCGATATCGTTCTTATGTCTCATGTCTTTATTATTAATTTAGTTTCGGCGTGCCCCCTCATAACAAGGGGCACCGCCGTACAATTAATTAATTTATTTGGCCTTATTTATAAGGATAAGGCCAATAGCTTTTATTGGCTTAAAGGAAAGCTCGGCATTTCCCGAGCCTCCACTTTCATCTGCAAAGGTACGAATAAACGGTGAGAATACCAAAAGAAATCTGCCTATTCTTTCTAGTTACACTCACTTTTATGTGCTTTATCACGAAAACGAATGCCTGACAGGGCCATGATGTGCATTATTTTACGTTAAAAAGTGATTTTTTCCTATAAAGTGTTTGGTGATTAAGATTTTTTTCTTATCTTTGCACCGCAGTTAGTCTGCCCGAGTGTGGGTGGGCAGATGTTAAATATCATTGGATGAGACTTCAGGCCAGTTGTACGGCCAGTCTCGAAAGGACGTTATCGAACGTTGCCTGTCTGTGGTTTTCAAACTTCGCAACTTTGAATCTAGAAACAGAGGTGATGCAACAGAGACGTTCTCGTGGGTGATTATGTATATCTGCGCCTGGCAATGCCTTGGGCGTAGTGTATATAGTCATAGTGCGGGCAGTCAACAAATTGCTTATCTCTTTCTTGTGACATTGCGAAAGTGTGAACATTCCAAACGGAAGGGTTCCATAGTCGGCATGCTCTTTACGCAAAGAAGCCCGAAGGGGGCGAGAGGGGTTTACAGAAGGACGTTCAGGCCACCCCTAGCCCCTCCTTGGTCAGGAGGGGAATGATACGAGGTTCAATCCCTCGCTTTGCGACGATTTGTTTTATAACAAATTAATAATTGAACTAAAAAAATTTGCATCCGGTTGCCTACGGCTCGTGATGAGTAGGAAAGCAATCAGCAAATGTCATTTAAAACAAAATTGTTTGTAAAAACAAGATACTGTCATCAGCCCGTGAGGGTCGGTGACAGTTTTATATTATGGTGTATAATTATGCAACAAAAGATGCAAAGAGGAAAGAAAAAAGCATTAAATAAATAGCTTTATGCACTTTTGTTTGGTGTTTCAACAGATTTAGTGTATCTTTGCAGCCAAATTTTGTTTAGAGTTTATAGTTGTAGATGATGAAACTATTCGACGTATATCCGCTCTTCGACGTGAACATCGTCAAGGGCAAGGGCTGCAAGGTGTGGGACGAGAAGGGCCAGGAGTATCTGGACCTCTATGGCGGACATGCCGTCATCAGCATCGGCCACGCCCATCCGCACTATATCGAGAAGGTGACGGAGCAGTTGC
>Ga0265298_10007927_pt1 | contig 12827 bp, 7 predicted proteins | sample AusTroGonzalo_MG_3_FD_193486 | JGI IMG/M metagenome (GOLD analysis project Ga0265298, IMG submission 193486) | Bovine rumen microbial communities from tropical cattle in Woodstock, Queensland, Australia - Gonzalo_01 | ecosystem: Host-associated > Mammals > Digestive system > Stomach > Rumen ... | reverse complement strand
CGAACGATACGGTCATCACCGTAGTAGCGGTTGAAGACTGGACGGATGCCGTCACCAGCATACCTGTCAACATTCCCGTAAAGCGATTGGTGGTCATGGCGCCGAGGACGTGTCGCAACTGCGGTCCAGCCATCTTCTGCAATGCCTCACTCATTGATTTCATACCGAACATCAAGAGGGCGAGTGAGCCAAGGAGTTTGAATAGTACGAGCATAAAGAATTATTAATGATTTGTTATTTCGGATGCAAAGATACAATTTTTTTTGAACACAAAGGCATAGAGACACAAAGATTTTTATAAAATAACAAAAATAGAAGTATCATTGTTAATAAAGGATAATATTTTGCAGACGATTTGGAACTTACACGGATTTTTCATATTTTTGTAATTCAAACAGAATAAATTCACTACTAAGCATGAGAACAATGGGAAAAATATTTCAGCCGAAAACGTTTGCAGCGACACTCCTAATAGGATTGTTGTCACTGCCTTGTGACCTTTTGGCCCAAAATTCAAACAAGCAAGTATGGTGGCTTAAAACTGACAAGGGACAATATATAGAGATGTCCCGTGTTAAGAAACTTACCAATGTTAATGATCAGGCAGTATTTCAAGTCAGTGTCCTTCAAGGAAAAGGCGCATCAGGTGTATTGAATGTTGTCTTCGAGAAAAACAGCTTCGATGTCGTCAAGGGCGATGCTGATGGTGACGGCATTGTCAGTGGTGACGATGCTGATGAGATTGCTGCTTATATCTTTGGCAATCAGTCTGACGACTTTGATTTTGACCGTGCCGATATTAATGGCGATGGCAAGGTGAATGTGGTGGACTTAGTGGCAGCCTTGAATATCATTAATACACCTAAAGTCGGTGTGAGAGGCATATCTATGCCCCTTGCTCAGCCGAGGGCAACTTCCGAAAATGAGCCAGAAACAATAGACCGGCAGTATGAAATTTGGCCAATAGATCCATTGCCGGGAACAATCATAAATTATCCGGACAATAGAGTAGCTCCTAAACCCAACGTAGAGATTGAAGAGCCTGTTACCATTGAGCCTGAGCCAGAAAGGATAATCCCGCAAACTGAGCCGGAAACCGATCTGGGAAGTGTGCCTTATTTCCGCGTTCAGTTCACGGAGAACTTATTGGATGTTAAGAAATATGCAGCAGATGGCTTTACTTTCTTTAACCCAGAGTACGACTTTCTCGACTTCAAGTACTCTCTGCCTTTCACGGATAGCAACCTCAGCGGTGAACCTGCTTCCGATTACTTTTACTATATAGGGAACACTCCCAAAGACCGTACCAGGTTTGCCATTCTCAAGACCGATGGCTCCTTGGCCATCAAGAAGATCTGGGCCTATAGCCAGCCAGTGAAGTACATCACCGTCTCATCGGATGACTTAACCGAAGAGAGTGCCGGCAAGAGAACCATCACCTATACCTTCAATGCCCTGCCTCGGAACATGGAGGAACTGAAGACGCTGGAGGTGAACGACCGCAAGTATTTCTCATCGCCCCATTTTGTGACCGCTCTATTCATCTGCTGTCTGAACCGTATCACGGACAACAGTTCCGATGCTTGGCAAATGATCAACTATCTGCGGACCCATACAGCTACAGTCGGTGAGAACAATATATTTAAGGTGAGCAATGATGCGATGCAGGATGTAGTACAGCGGCTCCTTCTCAAAGACACCAATGGCTATCCTGTATCCAACGGCTTGCGTAGCTATTTTGCAGGTTCGTCACCTGACAACAAATACGAACCCACGAAGCCTTATCAGGTGACGGTGGTAGAGCAGTCGGATGTGTACACCACCGAAGACGGTTTCTTATGTGCCAAACTGTACGTGAAGTCTAGCGGTGACGACAACCTGGTTGGCCCACTTAAACTGCGTAAGGTTGATGGTCATGATTGGATGGTTTATTCTGGCGAGCAAGTCTTCACGAAACAGATGAAGGCACAGAAGTAATACTATAAGGGCGGTGTTATAAAGAAAAAGATTTGGTATGGAAAAGATGATTAAGATTCATGTCCGCAACAACGGCAAGACGGTGGAAGTGCCTTTAGGTGCAAATCTCGAGGAAGTGTATCAGCAGTCAGGGCTGAATATGAAGTACGGCCCTATCTCTGCCCACGTAAACAATAAGGTGGAGGGTATGCACTTCCGTGTTTATAAACAGAAGGAAGTGGAGTTCCTTGACATTACCTCTGCCAGTGGCTCAAGGGCTTACACCCGTAGTCTCTTCTTTGTGCTTTGTAAGGCTGCCCACGAACTCTTCGACCCCTGTAAAGTAGCCATCGACATTCCCGTTTCCAACGGCTATTATGTGAATCTCAACATCGGACGGCCTGTCACCCTCGACGATGCAGGGGCCATCCGTCGCAGGATGCAGGAGATCATTGATGCCGCAATGCCCATCCATCGTCATGAGACAACGACCGAGGAGGCTATCGAACTTTTCGACAGCCTGCATAACCGTTCTAAGGTAAAACTGTTGAAATCGATAGGCAGGATCTTTACGACCTATTATGACATCGACGGCTATGTGGATTATTACTACGGCTCACTGTTGACAAACACCTCGCAGCTTTATCTCTTCGGACTGGAGAAATACTACGACGGACTGCTGCTGCGCCTGCCTTCCCGTGAGCATCCTGAAGAATTGGGAGAGATGACGCATCAGGACAAGATGTTCAGCATCTTCAAGGAGCATCATCAGTGGCAGGACATCCTTGGACTGCGCACCATCGGCGACCTGAATGATGTCATCAGTAAGGGTCACTCTGCACAGTTGATCATGGTCAGCGAGGCCCTGCAGGAGAAGAAGATTGCACGTATTGCCGATGAGATAGCCCGTCGCAAGGGGGTGAAGCTCGTGTTGATTGCAGGACCTTCGTCTTCTGGTAAGACTACTACCTGCAAGCGTCTCAGTGTACAGCTGGCCGTGAACAGCATCAAGCCTGTGCCCATCTCACTCGATGACTATTTCCTCGACCGTGACAAGACACCACGTGACGAGAAGGGCGACTACGACTTTGAGAACCTTCACGCCCTGAACTTACCCTTGTTGAACGAACAGCTCACAGCCCTCTTCCGTGGCGAGGAGGTGGAGTTGCCGCGCTACGACTTCCCCACAGGCACCAGTCAGAAGAGTGGCAAGAAACTTCGTTTGGGTGAGAACGAGATCCTTGTGGTCGAGGGTATCCATGCCTTGAATCCTGAACTGACTTCGCAGATTCCAGATGAGCAGATCTTCCGTGTCTATGCCTCGGCGCTGACCACCGTCCTGCTCGACAACCATAACTATATCCCCACCACCGACAACCGTCTGCTGCGCCGTATCATCCGCGACCATAAGTATCGCGCTGTCTCGGCTCGTGAGACCATCCGCCGTTGGCCTTCGGTCCGTGCTGGCGAGAACAAGTGGATATTCCCCTTCCAGGAGAATGCTGATGCGATGTTCAACACGGCCATGCTCTTTGAACTGGCCGTCATCAAGCATCAGGCAGAGCCTGTGTTAGAGCAAGTTCCGGAGAACTGTCCGGAGTATGCTGAGGCCTACCGTCTGCTGAAGTTCCTGCGTTACATCAAACCCATCCCTGAAACGCAGATTCCGCCTACATCCCTGCTTAGAGAGTTCCTTGGCGGCTCGTTGTTCGAGTACTGATCGTCAGAACGCCTGCAGAGAGGGCGGGAACGGAGAGCACGACATCGTTGCCATCGGTCTTAGGAGTGGCTCTCTGGAGAGCGACGGCATGCTTGTTCTCCATGCTATTGGCCACGGTCAGTGAACCTGGGGCATAATACTCGAAGGCAGCATCCTTCACACCTGTCCAATCGCCTTTGATACGTAAGGTGGCAGGCTCTTCTGTGGGGTTCACCACCTTCACAATCACTCCGGAACCATTCTCTGCCATAGTGGTGCTCACACTCAGGTTGCCTGTCTCACCACTGAAGGCCAGACGGTACTTCGAGAAATGATCGTACCAGAGTTCGGTCACCTGACAGTTCGGTGCCTTGAACAAGTCCTTATAGTCGAAATTGATGAAGGCATTGTTCCAGTCAGGGGCATCGGTACGGCGTATGAACAGTGCCGCAGCCCCCATCGCCACCACGTCGCGGGCTTCGCACATATTGAGGAATCCGCCAGCAAACAAGCCTGTGCGCCAGTCGATGCTGTTCAGGTTCCACTCGGAAATGAACAGTTTGATATTCGGATTAGGTCCATCGGCAATCATCTGCGCATAGCGGTCATACTGCTGTCCCAGACGTACTGGACCAGTTGCATATCCACCCTGCTGCTCATAGTGGTGCAGGCTCAGGTAGTCGAAATATTGTCCGCTACGCTGAATGAACTGCTCATCCTCCCGGAAGCCGCCACAGGCGATGATCTTGATGGACGGGTCTATCTTGCGCATCTCGGTACTGAAGTCGCGCACACACTTCTCATAGCGGTCGATGCCCATCTCCCACATCTCATTGTCTATCTCCCAGTATTTCACATTGTAAGGTTCCGGATGCCCGTTGGCAGCACGTTTTGCACCCCATTCGTCGGTGGCGGGGGCATTGCAGTAGCGCAGCCAGTGGAGCGCATCCTGAAGAATGCTGTCGTATTCTTCGGCAGGGCGTTCAAACTTGACGCTCACCACGATGATTGGCTCGCTGTTGACCTCACGACAAAAGCGTATGAATTCATCGGTGCCGAAACAGTTCTGGTCATAGTCCATCCACATCCAGTGTGCCCAGCGCTCACGTTTCTCCTGTGGACCGATGCCCCACTTCCAGTCGTACTGTGCCACGTATCCACCGCCTGGCCAACGCAGGCAAGTGGGGTGCAGTTCCTTGACGGCTTGCAGGATGTCAGGACGGAATCCGCCCAGGTTAATACCTGTCTGAGTGGTCATGGTCGCCATGTCAACCTGAACCGTACCGTCCTTCACGATGATGGCAAAATCACCGTCGCAGCTGGTCTGTGGTTCGAGCGTAAACGCATATTTCTTCCATTCCTTGCCAACCTTGCCCAATGATTTCCGAGCCACGAACTGACCATTCGCATTGCGCAGTCCTACAATGAGTTCACCATTACCCTCAGCATAGATGGAACCAACATATTTTTCACCAGAGATGATATTCTGCGGTCCTTGGAATATGCCTGCCTCCGCCTTGGCTGTGATCTCCTGCGAATAACGCATGTTCACGGCATCGTCCTTGACCAGACGATACTTGCCGCCATCGCCGAAGGCAGTCCACTGCTGGGCCACGGCTGGAATCTGAACGTCGCCTGGAATGCCCTCAAAGAGCACCTTGCCGTCAGTTGCTGTCAGTTTGATGTTGCGGTAGGTGGCCTCGGTATAGTTGACCCAGAAGGTCAGGAAATTGCGATTGGTCTTCTCCAGACCGTCGTAGCTCAGTACCTGCTTGCCGTCCCAGAACACCGTTACTTTGTTGCCACGGCTCTCCACACGCAGTTTGTGCCACTGCTGACTTTCGTTGGCTTCGCCTTCGTCCGTCACGACTCGGCCATCCAAGCGAGCTTGATGGCTCTCGCTGCTCCGTCCGTTGATTTGCTCTTTCGTGGCTGGGGCTGATATCATTGGTACCAATGTATTCATGCGACGGGTGCGCCCTCCGAAGCCAGGCATCTCGCGCTCTTCCATGGTGCAGATTGAGAAATCGGCTGTGGTGCTCTGCTGGAGTTTTGTACGTGCTTCAGCCTCCTTTGCTGCTTCTATCTGTGCCTGAGTCTGTCCGGGGTTGAAGGGACGGCTCTCATAATAGGGGTCGTGGATACGCAGGTAATAGGCTGCTCCGTCAGCCTTGTTGCGGAAAGCGAAACGAATGTCCATCAGTCCTCCGCTCCAAGCGCGTCGCGCCAATTTATATGAACGCCAGTTCACGTCCATAGTCAGGTCAAAGTCACAGGTGTCTATGCTGTCAATCTTGAGTGGCTGCTCGTAACGGGTAGGTGAATGCAGTACCATGTCGTCGTCCATGAACCATCCGTCGAAATAGCCATCACGCGGATGGATGCCCGGATACTGCTCAGGCTCGAAGGAACGTTCCTGTATCAGTTCCTGCCAGACACCATTGTTGGCACTGAAGTAGATATGCTCAAAGAGTTGTCCATAGAGCATCTCGTCGATGATACCTGAGGGCTGTCTGCTCTCAACAGTAATCTCATAATTATTCTGGGCCCGGGCAATCGTTCCAATCGCCAGTAATGCCAACAAAAGATACCTTTTCATACTTGTTCGGTTTTTGTAATCTGTTGCAAAGGTACATATTATTTTTGGAAATCAAGACGAATTGGGAATTTTTTCTTCAAGTATTAAACTGCATATTTATTGCAAAAGGAATGCATATTTGCTAAAGATATGGGACAAATATGCATTTTTTATCATTTTCCTTTGGCTATTCCGTTGAAATTGCATAATTTTGCAGCCCGAAAGTTAGTAATAAACCAAATAATTATGGCAGAACAATTAGAAGTGAAGGAGCTGGATCAGGTTGTAGTCCGCTTCTCAGGTGACTCCGGTGACGGTATGCAGTTGGCCGGAAACATCTTCTCTACGGTCAGTGCCACCGTTGGTAACGGCATTTCCACATTCCCCGACTATCCCGCAGACATCCGCGCCCCGCAAGGTTCGCTGACGGGTGTCTCTGGCTTCCAGGTACACATCGGCGCAGGCAAGGTCTATACCCCTGGCGACAAGTGTGACGTGCTGGTGGCCATGAATGCTGCTGCACTGAAGACGCAGTACCGCTATGCCAAGCCGGGTGCGACAATTATCATCGATACCGACTCCTTCGGCCCCAAGGACTTGGAGAAGGCACAGTTCAAGACTGAGGACTACCTCGGCGAGATGGGCATTGACCCGGACCGTGTGATCCAGTGCCCGCTGACCACGATGGTGAAGGACTGTCTGGCCGACACGGGCATGGATATGAAGGCGATGATGAAGTGCCGCAATATGTTTGCCCTCGGACTTGTGTGCTGGCTCTTCGACCGTGACCTGAACCTCGTGGCTAACTTCCTGAAAGATAAGTTCGCCAAGAAGCCCGCCATCGCTGAGGCTAACATCAAGGTGATCCAGGCTGGTTACGACTACGGACACAATACCCACTCTTCGACCGTTAACGTCTATCGTGTGGAATCGAAGACCAAGGAGCCGGGACGCTATATGGACATCACTGGTAACAAGGCCACGGCCTATGGTTTCATTGCCGCTGCTGAGAAGGCCGGGCTGAAACTCTACCTGGGTTCATATCCTATCACGCCTGCTACCGATGTGCTCCACGAACTGTCGAAGCACAAGTCATGCGGTGTCATTACCGTGCAGTGTGAGGATGAGATTGCAGGCTGCTCGTCGGCCCTCGGTGCTTCGTTCGCTGGAGCATTGGGCGTGACATCGACTTCCGGGCCTGGCATCTGCCTGAAGAGTGAGGCCATGAACCTCGCCGTGATTATGGAGCTGCCTCTGGTGGTGCTCGACGTTCAGCGTGGCGGTCCTGCTACAGGTCTTCCCACGAAGTCTGAGCAGACCGACCTTCTGCAGGCGCTCTTTGGTCGTAATGGTGAGAGCCCGATGCCTGTGATGGCTGCCACCAGTCCCACGGACTGCTTCGATGCCGCCTACCAGGCTTGTAAGATCGCCTTGGAGCACATGACACCTGTTGTGCTGCTCACCGATGCCTTCGTGGCCAACGGCTCCGGCGCCTTCAAACTCCCTAATCTCGCCCTACTTGACCCTATCAACCCACCTTACGTTCCTGAGGAACTGAAGGGTAAGTGGACCCCGTATATGCGTGCCGAGAACGGTACCCGCTACTGGGCTGTGCCTGGTCGTGAGGGCTTTGCCCACATCCTCGGCGGTCTGGAGAAGGACAACCAGACTGGTGCCATCTCCACCAATCCTGAGAACCACGACCTGATGACGCGTCTGCGCCAGCAGAAGATTGCGAATATCCAGGTGCCCGACCTCGAGGTCGACGGCGATGCAGATGCCAATCTGCTGATTGTGGGCTTCGGCTCTACCTACGGCCATCTGCGTTCGGCTATGGATGAGCTCCGTGCCAAGGGTTACAAGGTGGCCCAGACCCACTTCAAGTATCTGAACCCGCTGCCCAAGAATACGGCTGCCGTCCTTAATAAATATAATAAGGTGGTGGTTGCTGAGCAGAACATGGGTCAGCTCGCAGGCTATCTCCGCATGAAGGTCGACGGCTTCGTCCCCTATCAGTTCAATCAGGTGAAGGGTCAGCCGTTCGTGGTAGAAGAGTTAGTGAACGCATTCGAGGACATTTTAAAGAAGTAAGCTATTATGAGTTATACAGCACAAGATTTCAAGAAAGGCCAGCCGCGTTGGTGCCCGGGTTGTGGTGACCATTTCTTCCTGGCTTCACTCCATAAGGCTATGGCCGAGATTGGCGTAGCCCCTGAGAACGTAGCAGTCATCTCTGGTATCGGCTGTTCCAGCCGTCTGCCGCACTATATGGCTACCTATGGTATGAACACCATCCACGGTCGTGCCGCTGCCATCGCTACCGGTGCGAAGGTTGCCAACCCTAACCTCACCGTTTGGCAGGTGTCTGGCGACGGCGACGGTCTAGCTATCGGTGGTAACCATTTCATCCACGCCAACCGTCGTAACATCGACCTGAACATGATCCTGCTCAACAACCGCATCTACGGTCTGACGAAAGGTCAGTACAGTCCCACCTCTCCTCGTGGTTTCGTTTCGAAGTCGAGCCCTTACGGCACGGTGGAGGATCCTTTCCGTCCTGCCGAACTCTGTTTCGGTGCCCGCGGACACTTCTTCGCCCGTTGCGTGGCTACTGATGCCAAAGGAACGGTCGAGGTGCTGAAGGCTGCCTATGAGCACAAGGGGGCCTCGGTGACGGAGGTGCTTCAGAACTGTGTCATCTTCAACGACCACTGTCACGACATCGTCTACAACAACGAGGGTCGTAAGAAGAATGCCATCTATGTCCGTCACGGCGAGAAGCTCGTCTTTGGCGAGAACAATGAGTTCGGACTCGTGCAGCAGGGCTTTGGCCTGAAGGTCGTGGAGATCGGCAAGGACGGCTACACCATCGACGATGTACTCGTGCATGACGCTCATTGTGAGGACAATACCCTGCAGTTGAAACTCGCCATGATGACTCCTGAGGATGGCTTCCCCATCGCCCTCGGTGTGATCCGCGACGTGGAGGCTCCTACCTACAACGACGCTGTTCATGCCCAGCTTGCTGAGGTCAGCAGTCAGAAGAAGTACCACAACTTCACGGAACTCCTCGAAACCAATGACATCTGGGAAGTCAAATAAAAAAATCCCCGCCAGATCCGGCGGGGATTTTTTTTTTCTAATTGTAAAGAACGTTGAGTCCTGCGGCGTTATACCATTCAAAGAACTTGATGTCCTCATTGAACTGGGCGTAGTCGCCGCGTGAGGGATCCTGTGGGATAAACATCGACACACCGTGGAAATTCTCTTCCGTCACCGTGAAGTCGGAGTATTTCTTTGTCCAGCTTTTGTCTGTTGCCCATGTGGTGGACATGCGGCACTCTACGATGGCTTTGTCAAGTGCCTGATGCCACTGCTGGTAGACATCTGTAGGAGCATAGGTGTGCATGAAGTCGCCAGCATCGTAGAAGACGTTGTATTCTGGAAGGAACTTATTACTTTTGTCCAGGTGATAGTAGTGGATCATTCCCGTCATGTCAGCATAGCTGTTGCCGATATTCTCCTTTGCGGCCTTGAGGGCTGTGCTTGTAGCCTGGGCCACGTTCTCCATCTCTGAGGTCTTGATGGCGACGAGAGGAAGTGTGCCTCCGACACTATTGTAATACTTGTCGATGATTATCTTGTAGAATTCGTCATCCTTAAACATATCGGGTACAATCTGGTCGTAGGGTGCACCAGGACCGGGAATCTCTGCCGGAGATCCGATGAGGTAGTCGCACGTGCTGCGTAGCTCGTAGAGGTTTTCCAGGCACATCATGTTGCAGCAGTCGGTCATGATGAACTTCAGGTGAGGCATGTTCCTTAGGACACCGGCCAGCGTGGGGATGTTGATCCAGCGCTCGTTGAAGCTGTTGATGCTTTTATCGCCATAGTCGACACAGATGGCCCGGCTGTTCGTATGCTTCACCTCCTTCTTCATCAGCCAGCCGCTGCCGTGACTTCCGAATACAAGGCCGTAGTTGTCGTCCTTCGCGGGATATTTGCTGAAGGCATAGCGTATCACGCCCTCCATCACGCCGGGGTCGCAAGCAAGGTTCTCGCCATCGCTGCTCTCAATACCTAAGTCGCTGAGGCTCACCGAGTCGGTCACCTCACCGTTCCTCAGACGGGCCACCCAAGACTCACCTTCCTTGTGGAAGCGTGCGAACACAATCAGATTTTCGTTGTCACGGAGGTGCTTGGAGCCTTCCTTGCACTCCTGCAAGTCGCTCTTCAGGGCTCCGCCAATGTCGTTACCGCCAGCCAGATAGATCAGCACCGTCTTGGCGTTGGCACTCAGGGTGTTGGCTGGACTCACTGCTCCGTTGTCGCGTGCACCGGCTACGGGCTCATCTTCATTGGAACATGCATTGAATGAAAAACTGACTGCGGTAGCGATGCTCATGAGCATCATCTTTACCAAATTCTTTTTTGTTGCCATAACTTTTATTTTTTATTGTTTTTTTAAATTCTGATGCAAAGTTACGGCGATAAACAGCCCGTTCCAACTGTTTTCGTGTTTTTCGCTCTGAGTTATTGCGACAAGCCCCCGAATTCTGCGACATTTCTATAATCGCTTGTCACAGATGTCGCACCAAGAAGCATCACGGTAATTTGCAATGTCTACTTGTCAATCGTTCTTGGTGAGGAGGGGTAGGTATGAAATCGTGTATTTATACACTCAATATTCGTATTATTTAATAGTTCTGCGTTGGCAGATAAGGAAAAATCTTCGTAACTTTGCAACCGCAAAAATTGGCAATCACTTAATATATTATAATATGTTTCACATTTACGAAGGCTTCCATCTGGTAGAGACGTACCACAAGATGCGTCATGAGCGGAAGTATCACCCTGACACCAAGCGTGCCGTCAAGATTGCCCTTGTGGCATTAGTCACTCTCCTGCTCTGGAATATGCCCGCCGAGTGGTATGGCATCCAGAATCTGACCGTCATCCAGCAGCGTATCATCGCCATCTTTGCGTTTGCCACGCTGATGTGGATCCTCGAAATTGTATCTTCATGGGCTACCTCCGTGGCCATCATTGTCCTGATGCTTTTGTTCTGCACGGACAGTGGTATCCTGCCGATGGTGAACGAGGCCGAAGTGGGGAAGCTCCTGTCTTATAAAGGTGTGATGGCGACGTTTGCCGATCCTGTGATCATGCTGTTCATCGGTGGTTTCGTATTGGCTATCGCTGCCACGAAGACGGGTCTCGACGCCCAGCTGGCCAAGGTGCTGTTGAAGCCCTTTGGTACGAAGAGTGAGATGGTACTGCTGGGCTTCCTGCTCATCACTGGTCTCTTCTCGATGTTCGTGTCGAACACGGCGACAGCTGCCATGATGCTGACGTTCCTCACCCCTGTGTTCCGTCAGCTGCCCCCCGAGGGTAAGGGTCGTATCGCCTTGGCAATGTCGATTCCTGTGGCTGCCAACCTCGGTGGTATGGGTACACCTATCGGCACACCGCCGAACACCATCGCCCTGAAATACCTCAACGACCCTGAGGGTCTGAACCTCGGACTGGGCTTCGGTCAGTGGATGATGTTCATGTTCCCGCTGGTTATCGTGCTGCTGTTCATCAGCTGGCGCATCCTGCTCAGTACCTTCCCCTTCACCCAGAAACGTATCGAACTGAATATCGAGGGCGGCATGCAGAAGGGCTTCCATGCTAATGTGGTCATCATCACCTTCTTCGTTACGGTAGCTCTCTGGTTGCTCGACAGCGTGACAGGTATCAACTCCTATACGGTGGCCATGATCCCGTTTGCCGTATTCGCCCTGACGGGTGTCATTAACAAACGTGACCTCGAGCAGATCAACTGGAGTGTCATCTGGATGGTGGCTGGTGGCTTTGCCCTCGGCTACGGTCTGAATTCTTCAGGTCTGGCCCATAACGCCGTGGAGAGCATCCCCTTCGGCGAGTTCTCACCGATACTCATCCTGCTCCTTGGCGGTGCCATCTGCTACCTGCTGTCGAACTTTATCTCCAACTCGGCTACGGCAGCCTTGCTGATGCCCATTCTCGCCATCGTCTGTGGTGCCATGGGCGACAAGCTCGCACCTATCGGTGGCACTCCCACCGTGCTCATCGGTGTGGCCATTGCTGCTTCCTCGGCCATGATCCTGCCCATCTCCACGCCACCGAACGCTCTGGCTTTCGCCACCGGCTTCGTGAAGCAGAAGGATATGTCCAAGATGGGTCTCATCATGGGTGTCATCTCGATGGTACTCGGCTTCGGCCTTGTCTACCTGATGGGAACGCTACACCTTATATAATATAAAGATACAATAATCCCCCGCTCAACTGAGTGGGGGATTATTGTATCTTATAGGTTGTGCATGAACGGCAGTTGGGACGCCAGACGGAGTATATTTTCCGCCAGTGCGGTATTGGAATCCTGTTCGCCGTTGATGGCATCGTAGATGGCCTTGATACCATAGAGTCCGCTTCCCTGCTTGATGGCATAGACCAGACAGAGGTTCTGCAGACCAATGCTCTCAGAGAGGATGTCGAGGTCGGTGATGGCGAGCTGGGAGACGGCCATTTGGAAGGCGTCCTCGCTATTCTCCACCACAAACTGCTGCACGT
>Ga0265298_10007924_pt1 | contig 12830 bp, 13 predicted proteins | sample AusTroGonzalo_MG_3_FD_193486 | JGI IMG/M metagenome (GOLD analysis project Ga0265298, IMG submission 193486) | Bovine rumen microbial communities from tropical cattle in Woodstock, Queensland, Australia - Gonzalo_01 | ecosystem: Host-associated > Mammals > Digestive system > Stomach > Rumen ... | reverse complement strand
CGAGCGCAAACATCACGACTCCGATGTTGGAATGTTCGCCCTCTGACATTTCCGGGATCAGTTCCTCCACCACCACATACATCATGGCCCCTGCGGCAAAGGAGAGCAGATAGGGCATGGCCGGGATGAGCAGGGATGACAGAAGGATCGTCAGTACCGTACCCGCGGGCTCCACCGCGCCGGAGAGCGTGCCATAGAGAAAGGCCTTGCCCTTGCTCATTCCCTCGGCGTGGAGCGGCATGGAGATGATCGCCCCTTCCGGGAAGTTCTGGATCGCAATGCCCAGTGCGAGAGCCAGAGCCCCGCCGGCGCTGATTTCTGCCGAGCCGGAGAGAAGGCCCGCGTAGACGACGCCGACAGCCATGCCCTCCGGGATGTTGTGCAGCGTGACCGCGAGCACCATCATAGCCGTTCGGGTCAGACGGCTTTTGGGTCCCTCGGCGTTCTCTGCGTTCATGTGCAGATGCGGGATGACCGTATCGAGCAGCAGCAGGAAGGCCATTCCGATCCCGAAACCAATCACGGCAGGCAGGAAGGCTAACCGCTCCAGACCGGCGGACTGTTCCATGGCCGGGGTCAGCAGGCTCCAGATTGACGCCGCCACCATGACGCCCGAGGCAAAGCCTGTCAGCGCACGCTGCACAGATCGCCCAAGTGTCTTCTTCATAAGCAGCACGCTGGCTGCGCCGGCCGTCGTCCCCAGAAACGGGATCAGCAGACCGGGATAGATTTCCGCGTTCATATCCTGTATATTGGTTTTTTCTATTTTCTTCCCACCAGAAGTGCGGAGCCGGAGAGTGCCATCATTCTGGCTTCGTAGGGAGACATGAAGATGCCATTTGTCGTATCGATCAGTTCCACCCTCTCATACCCTTCGGCCCGCAGTCTGTCTGCAAAAGCCTGAATATCCCCGTATTTGGCCTTTGAATAAATATCATGAAGCGCAAAGATCCCGCCTTTTTTCAGTACCCGAAGGGTTTCCAGCAGAATCTCCTGACGGTTGCTGCTCGGAATGTTGTGATAGACATAGTTGCTCGTCACCGCGTCAAAGGTCTCGTCCGGGAAGTCCAGCTTCAGCGCGTTGCCCTGTCGGAATTCCACATTGTTCACGCCTTCCGCCCGGGCATTCTCTTCGCAAAGCGGCTTGTTGTAGGAGGCATACTCCTTGCCCCATCGGTCAATACCTATAAAGTGACTTCGAGGATTCCGTTTGGCGCAGGCGATAGTCAGTGCGCCGCTGCCGCAGCCCACATCCAGCCCGACCCCTCCGTCCGGAAGCACGACAAGCCCGGCAATCCCTTCGATAATCTGGCGAGACATCTGGCGGCTTCCGTCATATGAGAAAGCCTGATACAGCGACGTCATCCAAAGTGCCGCACCGGTTGCCGCGATCCCGGAAAGTAGAAACGCGCCGGTTGCCGCTGCCCGCCATTTTTCATTTTTAATCAGTTTTGTACAGCCGCAGACAGCTGACAGGCCAAGGCATCCAACCGCGCCGGACAGCGTGCCCAGTATCATGCCCTTCGGCATCCAGTTCTTGTAATCGGGTTTCATGGTTATTTTTCCTCTCTTATACCGGTGTTTTCATGAATTCATCAATGGCCTTCAGTACCGGGACAGCGTATTCCTCCCCGCCGAGCAGCCATTGTTCGTGCTGCATATCGAATTCCCGGATTTCCGGGTCGCGAAAATACTTTTTGTACCGCTTCAGATACTTCACGCCCATTTTATTTGCATAAATGAAGTGCACCTTGGTATGCTCCACATGGATGTCGTCCTTCAGCCATGTGAGCAGATCGGTATAATACTCGTTTTTAATGGACTCCGGACTGAATTTGGAAAAGCAGGCCATGAATTCTTCCGCCGTTTTCTCATCCATCTCAAATAAGTCCCCCAGCATCTTCCGGATCTTCTTTTGCTTCTTTTCGCTGCCCGTGACGCCGGTAAGCAGCGGCACAACCATTTTGGATTGCAGCCACGCGCTGTATTTCCCGCTCTGGTCGAGATCCGGACTGCCGAATATTCCGTGGTCCAGATGTACCTTCTGCCGCTGGATCAGCTGCCCCACAAAGCTCGCGCCCAGGGAGGACCCGATCGCACCGTCCAGCCGCCCGCCATGGTGTTTGATGATGTACCGCTCGATCTTCTCTGTGACGGTGAGCATATCCGGGAAGATGAGATCGCTTCCGTCAAAGCCGTCATAATTGACGCAGATGAGATGATACTTTTCCGCCAGCGCGGGAAGGACGCGTCTGAAATTCATCTGCCAGTCGCAGCAGGTACCCGGCAGCAGCATCAGTGTTTTTCCGTTCATGTTCCCCATTTCTTCATATGTCATGGTTCTCTGTCTCCTTCTGAGGCCTCTCACGAGTATTAAACTATATTTATTTTTATTAGTCTTATCTAACTTTCGGCAATTATATCACAGTTTGTCTAAAAGGAAAAGAGTAAAATTCACGATTCTTTCATGATTTCTTCCTCTTTGCCTTCGGACTATATTTTTTTGAGTGGAATTGTTCTTGCCCCTTCCTTGGTGTCGTCATCTTCCTCATAGCCATCGTAAGGTGCTGACGGGTCAATATATTTCTTTGTGAACGGCCTGCAGAGCTCCGTCCGGCAGCGGAAAGCAAAATCCCAGATCATCTGTCCAGCCGGTATAACTGGTAATGATATCGAGCTAGCCGGTTCGCGCCCGAAGATTCTTTTCCAGTTTCTCAAGGGATCGTTCTGCTCCGAAACAGAACGCTCATGGATTTTTTCTGGTTTTCTGAATCTTTTCTTGCCATTGTCCGTTCCTCATTGTATTCGACTCTTCTCTCATCCGGCGAATCATCAGCTTCCAGCCCTCTCTGGCTTCCCTGCAGATGGGGAAGACAGGATAGCAGTGGAACATACCCTTGCCGACGATCATCTCATAGTCGGCGCCGTATTTTTTCATGGCCGTCTCAAAGGACGGCGCACAGGCATAGAGGGTCTCGTCGCTGCCATAGATGAACGTGACCTTTGGGCAGTTTGTAAAGTCGCCTTTCTGCAGCCAGATCATATAGTCGGGGACGCTGTCATCCCCGTGCCGCATGATTTCTACGGCAGTTTTCATATACTCCGCCGGAATCGCCACATCCTTCTCGTCCAGTTCCAGCATCCGCTGCCATTCTTCCTCCGTATTCGCGCAGGTTCCGGGAGAGATCGCCATGATGTAGCCAGGCATGGGTGTGTCGCCGTGACCGTCGTTGATATAAGGTACCATGCCCAGGGCCAGATTACCCCCGGAGGAGGTGCCGAGCACAGAGATGTGCCCTGCCTCATATTCCCGCAGCATAACCCGATAGGTCTCGTGGATCATTTCATAGGCTTTTGTCAGCGGGTAATCCGTACAGAGCGGATAATAGGGAACAAACAGATCGAGGCCTGTTTCTTTGGCAAAGCGAAGTGCCTTTTTTATCGAACCCGGCCGCGGAGCGCTGATCATGCCGCCGCCGATCAGAAACAGATTGGCTCTGTCCGTCTTTTCTTTATGGATCATCTTCAGCACGGGGCAGCCCATCACCTCGATACGGCTGATGTTGAAGGCGTCATCTTTCAGTTCCGGGATCCGGTTTTCGGCATTTTCCCGGCGTCGGTTTTCCAGCAGCTCTTCTGTGCTCATGCCTGCCCATTGTTTTTTGATATTCGCAGCTTTTACCAGCCGCTTGAGGATCTCATATTTCAGCGTCATTTTTTATCATCACTCCCATCGCGGCATGTCTTTTTCTTCATGCGTTCACCCTCTTCGATTCTCCTGCAAGGTCCGCAGGTCAGGCCTTGCTTTCTTCCGGATTACAATTTCCTGATATAGAAATCACAGCGCGCGGCTCCTTTGCCAAGCGTCCCGGTACGTTCAAACTTCAAGCCGGGCAAATTCCCGTAAATTCGTTCATCATTCTCGCAGTATATTTTTGTCAGTTCAGGACATCCGAGCTCCGTAAAAAAGCGAAAGTAAGGGCATGCGATAATATCCATTTTATATTCGCCCTTCTTCTTCGGATAGAACACATTCTGAAAACCACAGGCTGCACTGAATTTTTTCTTTGTCATCGGATCCCAGAGTTTCACGAAGAGGCTTGCCATACCCGGAACTCTCACAAATTTTTCAAGCTTCGGCTGTACGGCTGCACAGATGTTGACAGCAGCCTCCTCAATGACTTTATAGGCAATCTCGCTCCCGAACCTTTCTTTTACTGTCAGATAGACTGCCGCTGCCGGGAAGATGCTGTCTGTGTGAGACCGGACACCGGCTGGAAGTTCTCCGTACTGATTCAGGATTGCCTGAAGTTTTTCCGTTGATGCCCGCCACATCAAATTACTCTGATCCTTCGAAATCGCCTTGTCCAATTTCGCCTTCAGAAAGCCCTTCTTTTTCATAAGCTGTTCTGCAGTTTTCATAACACAGTCCTGCTTCTTCTGCCCCGATGGGTGTAATCCTGCGGGTTTTCTGTTCACTTCCGCTGTCTTCCCCGGCTTTTGGCCGATTACGCAAAAGAGATTTTCCTTTTTGGAGATCTTCAGTCTTTCAAATCCGGCTTTCTCCAGGAATTCTCCAATCCGCTCCGCTGTAAAGCGCTTCATGCAGGGGATTTTCTTTTCCCAGTCTATCTTGGGATCGCCATAATTGTTGATCACTGCAAAACAGCCTCCCGGTTTCGTTACCCGGAATACTTCCTGTATGTTGCTCTCAGCATCCGGCCAGAAGAAAACTGTTTCAAATGCGGTAACCAGATCGAATTGATCATCCCCGAACGGCATCTTTTCCACGCTGGCTCGCAGAATCTCGACGCGTTCCTCGCCCTTATTAACAGCTTTTGCTTTTTTCACGCTTTCTTCTGAAATATCTAGTCCTATGACCTTTCCTTCCGGGCATCTATTCAACATACGCTTAATGTTGTAGCCACCGCCGCAGCCGATATCCAGGATATCTGCCTTTTGGGGCATTTCGAACTGCGTGAAGCCCCATTCTGCCATCGGCAAATGTTCCTTGTCCATACTCACCAGCATTATTCTGCCGAGCAAACCTTTCGGATATCCAAAATTATCTGTAAATGCCATTTGGTTTCTCCTTCCGTATCCAGATTGTTGTCGATCTCTATGTTGTTCATAAATCTCCTTTCGCCCATCGGTCAAGCCACGAAATCACGTATAGTCGGGCATCTTCTGCCGCGGCGCTGTCCTCTTTGACTGCAAACCCGGCAAGAAGCTTATAAATGCCTGACAGTTTTCCAACGCCAAGGCCATGTGCGGTGGAGTCGTACAGCTTCAATTCCGCATGATGCCGGAATCCTGCCTCCTGCAAAATCTTCATCATCCTTTTTTCAGCGGCGTCTGAAGGCCAGGCACTGTCCTCTGTTGGGCCGAGAAACAGGATATCGCCGCATATGTCTTCGACCCTGATGCGGGACTTTGGATTATAGTTTGTTTTTTCATATCCGTACCGCATGAATCCGGCCATGGACACACCGTCTTTTTTCGCTGTCCGAAGTGCCTTTGCCCAGCCTCCGCTTATGATTTCGAAGTGGGAAAACGGATACTCTTCTCCGCGATATTCATAGACCGAATGTCCTGATGGCTTGTGGAAGAACTTACAGCCCTCCATCACATGATCAAAACCACTGAGGGCCACAACGCCGCCGATCTCTGGAACAAGGGAGGCCGAGAGCAGCGTATAGCCCGCGCCTGTCGACGTGCCGATCATACAGACGTCATATCCATTCTTCTTCAGCCATATCGCTGCCCTCTGCGCATAGTCCACCGGGATATTCCACATATCTTTCGAGAGACCGTCCCAGAGATAGAAACCCAGAAACAGAACCGTGAACCCGGCGTCCACAAGGAACCGCCCCATCATCAGGGTCATCTTTTTCTTACAGCCGGCTCCGCCGACGTAAAGGATTGCCTTACCGGGGCACCGTATACCTGTGTACAGTTCTCCGACAAATCCGTCTTTTTCCAGACTGAAGCTTTTTGTATACGCTGCTGTCAAATTATCCTGCTCCCTTCATTCTTTTGCCTTCCATCCAGTTTTTTCCATCATCGGCGCAAACAGCGCCCAGTAGATTCCCACGTATTTCATATCTGATTCTCCTTCAACATCTTCACCCACTTCCGCTGCCGGTGCGCATAGAACGCTTCCGCCCACAGCCAGATAAATGCAGTCTTCCATCCAGCCTGGATCTTCACCTCATCGGTGTATTCGGTCTCTTCGCCTTTGTCCCTCAGCGTGATCTTGTGATCCCACACGGGGACGTACTCGTTGCGCTCCCGGCTCTGGATCACGTCCATATCAAAGCGCTCAATCCGGATGGTGTGCGTTCCGAATGGAACGATTCCGAACAGCTTAAAGCGATAGGAAGACACGCCGCCGACCCGCCAGACAGGCTCTGCGTTCTCTGTAACCGGTGTAAAGCTTGCATACGGCGCGGCAACGGCCTGCAGAGTCTCCAGACGCTGCAGCTTTTCAAATATCACATCCCGCTTTGCAGGAAAGACAGAAGTCTTACGCACGATCATATGGTTTTCTCGTTCTTTTTGAGGTGAATCAGTCCAGCCAGCATAAAGTTCTTCTTTTTCATAAGCTGTTCTGCTGTTTTCATAACACAGTCCCCTCTTATTTTCCTTCTTCTCTTTAATAAAGGCATTCTATAATAATTAGTCGTTTCTAACTTCTGCGTATTATAACACAGGTTTTGTCAAAGTTAAAGGCCTTAAACTACATTTGTCTTTTTTCCATGATGGTCGCATAGCGCTGGAGAATTCCCTGTTGACATTATAGGAATACTATGGTATAAAAACGGTGTTAGATGTGTCTAACTTCTGTGCTCCCGAGCGGAGCTGATTTAAAGGCGATTGGTTAATCTTATCTAACTACAGATAAAGTGAGGTGTGGCAGTGAGTGTTGTCATCGTTGGCGGAAACGAAAGAATGGAGCGCAGATATAAAGATCTTTGCGAAGCCTATCAATGTCAGGCAAAGGTTTTTACCAAACCGCGCGGTGGTCTGCGCGACAAGCTTGGGAGCCCGGATCTGATGATCTTCTTTACCGATACCATGTCTCATAAGATGCTTCACGGAGCCATGTGTGAGCTGAAGGGACAGAATACGATTATCGAACACTGCAGCAGCAGTTCCCTGTCCGCGCTGCGAAGTGTGCTTGAAAAGCATACGGCCTGACATGTCAGAAGATCTGTTTGTACGGTGCTGCGCACCGACCCTGGCAGGGATAAAAGCCGGCAGCATGTTTTCCTATCGGTATGAATCAAAGAAAGAGATGCTGGAGGATGTCCGAAAACTGAACCGGTTGTTGGTTTCCCGCGGTCTTGTTGTCCTGCCGCTCCGATATCATGCCGGGACAGCACTTCTGTATGTCTACCGTCCGGACTCCCTAAAAAAAGAGCTGTGCAATCTTGAAGCTCAGGCGATTTTGCGGGATGCAGGTTATTCTGAACTATGCTGTGAAAAATGCGTGAAGCGTCTGATGAAACGGATGCAGTGTAGCGAAGAGTTCCCACATGAGGTTGGGCTCTTTCTCAGTTACCCGCCCGAAGATGTTTCGGGTTTTATACGGAACCACGCGCAGAATTATAAGCTCATCGGGTATTGGAAGGTATACGGTGATGCAGACAATGCACGCCGGACCTTTTCCAGATACAAACAATGCACAGATTCCTACTGCAGACAACTCGAGGCCGGCTGCTGCCTGGCCGATCTTGCGGTGGCAACCTGAATAGAAGAAAGAAGGATTCATGTATGAAGAAAGTAGCGGTTGTATATTGGAGCGGCACCGGAAATACCGAGGCTATGGCCAATGCGGTAAAGCAGGGAGCGGGCATCGGGGCAGAACTGTTCACTGCGTCCGAATTTGGGCCGGATGATGTGAGCAGGTTTAACGCAATTGCTTTCGGCTGCCCTGCCATGGGCAGCGAGCAATTGGAAGACAGCGAATTTGAACCAATGTTTGACAATGTAAAAGAAAAACTGTCCGGCAAGACCATCGCGCTCTTCGGTTCGTACGGATGGGGCAGCGGAGACTGGATGCGCAGCTGGGAGGAGGACTGCGAAGCGGCAGGTGCTGTTCTTGCCTGTGACAGTGTCATCTGCAATGAGGCGCCGGATGAAGAAGCAATCGTTGCCTGCAAGGCGCTCGGCGCAGCATTGGCCTGATATAAAAATGATGAGGATGAAATGAGCAAACGAAAAACCTCTCCGAGATGAGCATGGATGGCGCAGCCTGAAACAGGCTCAAAAAACATCAACATACCATATACCCTTTTTGCCTGAGGTCAGACTATGGCCTCAGGTTTTTTGTATACGATTTTCGGTTTTGGGACTTTTCTTTCTGAGTTGGCTGTGTTATACTGTCGGTTAGTCATATTTAACATCGCACTGGGGGACGTACCCCCTGTCAGGACGGGTTTGACAGGTGGTGGATCAAAGAGATATCTGGGGATGCCTGCGGGGATGTGAGCGTTATTCGCCGGGAGCTTTCAGAAGCAGCTGACGGAAATTCCGGGTCAGGGAAGCCGGGATCACCGATGTGAGCGCATTTTCTCGCTGGAGGATGAAGAGGCGCTTCGAGACTGGAGCGATCGTTTCGCCCCCGTTACCGCGAAGAGCTATATGCGCGGCTATCGGGATATCTATGGGGATGTGGGGTTGTTCCACAGGCTGATGATCCGCTTTTGCGTCAGCCTGATGAATATGAAAATCGTTAAGATTGAGTTTGGAGAGTGATGAGATGGACAGAAAAGAACAGATTAAGGGCGCCTACAAGCAGCTGGGCGGCAGCGCGAGCTTTTACGACGGGATGATGACTTACTCCACGCTGCCGGGAAAGGCGATCTGCCGCATGGTCTGGAACATGGACGAAGACAAAAACCTGGAGTATCTCACGCGGGCGCTCTCGGGCGTACCGGAGGATTTCGCCGGGAAGCTGCTGGAGGTTCCGGTCGGGACAGGCGTTCTGACCATGCCGGTTTATAAGGAACTGCCGGAAGCGGAGATCACCTGTCTGGACTATTCCGCGGATATGATGGATAAAGCGCAGAAACGGGCCGAAGCGGCCGGCATCCGAAATATCCGTTTTCTCCAGGGCGACGTGGGCGCGCTGCCCTTTGAGGACGAATCCTTCGATATTGTGCTTTCGCTGAACGGCTTTCATGCCTTTCCGGATAAAGACGCCGCCTACCGGGAAACCTGCCGCGTGCTGAAGAAGGGCGGCACCTTCTGCGGCTGCTTCTATATCCGGGGCGGGTGCAGACGTACCGACTGGTTTATTGAAAAGCTGTACGTTCCCAGGGGCTTCTTTACGCCGCCCTTTGAGACGGAGATCAGTCTGCGCCGGCGGCTGAAGGATCTTTACAGCGAGGTCAACGTGACAAGCGTGGAAGGCATCGGCTGCTTCCGGTGCAGAAAGTAAGTCTTCCGCAGCAGCCGGTTATTGACGCCGGAGAAGATATGCTTTATTATTTTGATTAGATAATTGCGCAATGAGCTGCAGAAGGAAAGACCCGGCAGCTTTGCGCGCTGCTGAAGAATGGCCCGGGAAACCGGGAGGTTGGAAAAAAGGACACACGAAAGGAGTACAAACATGAAGACAGTCTATGATTTTACGGTGAAGGACAGACAGGGAAACGACGTGAGCCTGTCAGCGTATCAGGGCAAGGTGCTGCTGATTGTCAACACGGCGACCGGCTGCGGCTTCACACCGCACTATGAGCCGCTGGAAGCCATGTATAGAGAGCTGAAGGATCGGGGCTTTGAGATCCTGGACTTCCCCTGCAATCAGTTCGCCAATCAGGCCCCCGGCAGCGACGATGAGATCCATGAATTCTGCACGCTGAAGTTCGGCACGGAATTCCCGCAGTTTGCAAAGATCGACGTGAACGGCGAAACCGCGGATCCGCTGTATGCCTTCCTTGCGACCGAGAAGCCCTTTGAAGGCTTCGGCAAGGGGCTGAAGTTCGCCGCGCTGAACAAGTTTGCGGACATGAACAACAAGAAATTCGGCGACAAGGCCTATATCAAATGGAACTTTACGAAGTTCCTGATCGACCGCGAGGGCAAGGTCGTCGCAAGGTTTGAGCCCACCGTGGATATGGACCTTGTCCGCGAGGCGGTCATCGCCGCCCTGTAAGCAGGCTTCACCTGCTCCGGAGAATAAAAAATGGGGATTGTCTCAACCGTTTGAGGCAATCCCTATCTTTTATATTGCTGTTTCAGTCCGTCAGGATGCGTCTCTGCATCTCCTGATAGGCGTCCTCCACCTTGCCAAGATCGCGGCGGAAACGGTCTTTGTCCAGCTTTTCTCCCGTCCTGCTGTCCCAGAAGCGGCAGGTATCCGGGCTGATTTCATCGGCCAGCACCAGGGTGCCGTCCTCTGTTTTTCCGAACTCCAGCTTAAAATCCACCAGGGTCACGCCGGCGGCAAGCATGATACTCTTCAGCAGCTCATTGATCTGCAGGGCATAGGAGCGGATGGTCTGAATCTCTTCTCTGGATGCGAGTTTCAGGGCAACGGCATGGTCGTCGTTGACCAGCGGATCATGGAGGTCATCGTTTTTATAGGAAAACTCCACGATCGGCTCATCAAAAACAAGCCCTTCCTCAACCCCGTAGCGGCTGGAAAAATGCCCGGCCGAGATATTGCGGACGATGACTTCCAGCGGGACAATCGTCACTTTTCTGACGGCGGTTTCCCGGTCGTTCAGTTCTTCCAGAAAATGCGTCGGAATGCCGGCGGCGGCCAGTTTCTGCATCAGATGGTTTGTCATCTGATTGTTGATGGCTCCCTTCCCGGCGATGACGCCCTTTTTCTGTCCGTCAAAAGCGGTGGCATCGTCTTTGTAGGAAACGATGACCACATCGGGATTCTCGGTGGCATAGACTTTTTTCGCTTTCCCCTCGTAAAGCAGTTCTTTCTTTTGCATGTCGTTCTCCCTTCTGCCGTCAGCTCGGAATGGGGTTAACCCATCCGGAATCAGTATTTTAGCACGTACGGCCGGCAGTGCGCAATCGTTTCGGCATATCTTTTCCCTTGTATGTATCATACAAAAAAGAAATGGTTCTTCTCATTTCGCCCTGTTCTCCCCCGGTTTAAAGCGGGTGCCGGACCGCGATTTGCAGGGGTTTTTCGGGAATTTTGTGTCATTTACCTGTTGACGGGAGCAGGCAGATTCGTTATACTTACCGCGTTATACGTCTAACCCCTGTTATCCCCCGCCGAAGGCGGGAATAGCACAAGGTTCTTATTCTGCTCTTTTGGAGGTTTTTTATGACCAGTCAGATTTCCCGCGACGAAATCCGCAGCGCCATCGCCGACAAGCTGTGTGCGCATTTCGGTGTTTCGCCCGACCGTGCCACCGATGCCCAGGTCTTTCAGGCCTCGGCCATCGTTATCCGTGAACTGATGAGCCGTTTTCTGGCCACCGACGACCCACACCGTGCGGAGAAGGAAGTCCACTATATGTCCATGGAGTTTCTCATGGGCCGCAGTCTGATGAAGAACGCCTACAACCTTGGTCTCGGCGAGGCGCTGACCGGCGCGCTGGAGGATCTCGGCTTCAATGCTTCCGATATCTTTGAGGCCGAGCCGGATGCCGGTCTCGGAAACGGCGGTCTGGGCAGACTGGCTGCCTGCTACATGGACAGCATGGCCACGCTGGGCCTGGCGGGAACCGGTTATTCCATCTGCTATGAGCTGGGCATTTTCAAGCAGCTGCTCCGGGACGGCAAGCAGACCGAGATCGCCGACAACTGGCGCACCGCGGCCGAGAGCTGGCTGATTCCCCGTTACGAAGACATGGTCGAGGTTCGCTTCGGCGGTCAGATTGCGCAGCACTGGGACAACTGCGGCCACTATTATGCCGAGCACACCGGCTATACCGCCGTTCTTGCCCTCCCCCGCGACATGCTGATCGCCGGCTACCGCGAGAACGCCGTCAATACCCTGCGTCTGTGGGATGCCAAGAGCCCGAACTCGCTGGACATGTACCTGTTCTCGGAAGGCGAGTATGTCAAGAGTCTGGAGCAGCGCACCATGGCCGAGGTCATCACCAAGGTGCTCTACCCCGCCGACGATCACATTGAGGGCAAGACGCTGCGCCTGAAGCAGCAGTATTTCTTTGTTTCGGCCAGCGCGCAGGACATCGTCCGCAAGCACATCCGCAAATGGGGCGATATCCGCAGCTTTTCGAAGCACCACATCATTCAGATCAACGACACCCACCCCACCATGATCATTCCCGAACTCATGCGGATCTTCATGGACGAGTACGGTCTCGGCTGGGACGACGCCTGGGATCTGGTCCGCAACAGCGTTGCCTATACCAACCATACGGTCATGTCCGAAGCGCTTGAAAAATGGCCGCAGGATCTGATCCAGCAGCTGCTGCCCCGCCTGTGGGAGATCATGTGCGAGATCAACCGCCGCTGGTGTGACTATCTGGTTCAGTCCTTCGGCTGGGATGAGCGTGTCGGCCGGAATCTGATCATCCGTGACGGTCAGGTCCACATGGCGAACCTCTGCCTGTCCGCCTGCCGCATGGTCAACGGCGTTTCCCGTCTGCACGGCGAAATCCTCCGCAACGATCTGTTCCGGGATATCTGCTCGCTGCGTCCGGACCGCTTTACCTATGTCACCAACGGCATCGACCATCGCCGCTGGCTGTCACAGATCAACCCCGATTACCACAATCTGATCTGTGAGCTTCTGGGCGGGGACGGCTATCTCACCGACGCCGAAGCGCTCTCCGGGCTTCGTGCCTATGAAACCGATCCCGAGGTTCTGCACTGCCTCAATGCGA
>Ga0265298_10007923_pt1 | contig 12831 bp, 10 predicted proteins | sample AusTroGonzalo_MG_3_FD_193486 | JGI IMG/M metagenome (GOLD analysis project Ga0265298, IMG submission 193486) | Bovine rumen microbial communities from tropical cattle in Woodstock, Queensland, Australia - Gonzalo_01 | ecosystem: Host-associated > Mammals > Digestive system > Stomach > Rumen ... | reverse complement strand
GAGTGACCGTCGTGCCCTATGAAACACAGCAACGTATAAGGCTGCTGTATGGCAAGCCGTTTATACTCCTCAACGGTAGCCAGATTGCGCAGGTTCTCAATCGACAAGAGTACCAATGGATTGGGTGTCTTTATTCTAAGTTCTCCATTTGTCTTCACCCATTCTGCCGCAAAGCAGACATCCTTTTTGAACTCATGCACATAGTGCTGACGATAGGTGCCATCACGCAACTGTGTCATAAAATCGTCCATTCCCACGCGCACGTAGCGTTTCTCATTTCTTTCTGAATTGATGACTGTTATTTTCATTTCGGTTGTTAGATTAAATCGACCTACAAAGATACAAAATTTTTCGTCAAAATACAAGAGTTTTACATAAAATCTTCAAATAACTGGCGAAATTATGATAGTAAACATTTCAACATCATTATAACAATTAATTTTAAATCAGAGTATTATAAAGAAAATGATATTTATGACATTATTTCAATATAAAAAAAATATGTCATTCTCTGGCACGAATACAACAAACCTTCTCCAATAGTTTACGGAAGGAGTCCTTGCCAAACACAGTTGCAATTTTTGCAACCGTCGTTTCCTACAGCAGTTCTCCTTCCTTAAAATATTGGAAATATGGCGGCTTATGCCAGACTTGTCAATTGAAAAAATCTTAGGTCTACATCTTTTTCTTCTTTACCGGCGTTGACAAGCGGAAAGTCACGGGTAGCGTGTACTTGACGCGGACAGTCTCTCCCTTCTGTCTGCCAGGCACCCATTTCGGCATACTGCTAATGACACGTATAGCCTCCTTGTCGAGTGAGGGATCAACGGATTTCGCAACCTTCACTTCCTTAATCGAGCCATCGCGCTCGACGACGAAGGTCACAATGACACGGCCCTGCACACCGTTCTCCTCGGCTACCACGGGGTACTTGATGTTGCTGGACAGCCATTGGAACAGAGCGGACTGACCACCGGGGAACGACGGCATCTGTTCCACCACATCGAACGCTTTGGTTACGGAAGAGTCTGCCAGAACCGGGAGTGTCGCTATCTCACGGAATTGTCGTGCACTGACAGTAAGGCCAGTCATAAGCACCATCGCTAATAATAATTGTCGCATATTCATCATCGTTTTATTGAAATTAGTTATACTGTTTGCAAAGATACGATATTATTCCATAAAATGAAAGTTTTTACGCTTTTTTTTGTCTTTGTCCTCGCTAATTATTACTTTTGCAAAAAAATTGGATATGAAGCGACGAGAGATTTACAGTTGTGCCCAGGTGATGGACCTGATTCAGGAGATTGGTTTCCTGCCGTTGCTGGACAGTGGTATACGGGGTTATTCCGCTGAGGAGATGGTGGCTGACGAATGCCGTTACGTGATGCTGCCTGACGGCGGGTGGGACTGGCCGCTATGGAAGTGGAAGGGACCGATTATTACGGAGGGCAACTGCGTGTATGGCAAGTTCTTTGCCGGCAAGGCGGGATTCATCAGTCGCACGTGGTGGCCAGACTTCTGCAACTATCGTCGTTCCCTGCATCCAGCGCCCGCAGAGAACTCCATTGAAGAGACTATCCTGCTGACACTGCAGGAACAGGGGTCGTTCATCACGCGCGAACTGCGTGCAGTCTGCGGCTTTACGGGTCCAAAGATGCGCAGCAAGTTTGACGGCTACGTGACACGTCTGCAGATGGCATGCCGCGTAGTGACGGAGGACTTTGTCTACCCTACCGACAAGCATGGGCGCGAATACGGCTGGGGGTGGGCACTGCTGACCACACCCGAACAGTTGCATGGTCGCGAGGCCTGCCAATGCGAACGGACACCCAAGGAGTCGTTCGACCGCCTCTTTGCTCACTTCAAAGGCCTGTTACCCACAGCAACGGACCAGCAAATCATGAAACTTCTAAAATGACAATATATGGCTCGAAAACTGTTTTGTGAACTATGTCCCTTCACCTATCGGCTATCGATGGAAAAGGAGATACTGAAGCGTCGGCTGCTGGACGTGCGTACGAAGACACGTTTTGCGAAGGAGAGGACAGAGGCGTCGCTGCCCGTCGTCATCTATCAGCACAACTCGCTGATACGGCGCAGGCTGGGCAACGTAGACATGCAGCTGCAGGAGAACAAGGCTACCAATCTGGCCCTGGCAGTCAGCCATATTGACGGTCTGATGATCCGTCCCGGCGAGACGTTCTCCGTATGGAAGACAGTTGGAAGGACTACAAAGCGGAAGGGCTACAAAGAGGGGCTGACCATTGCCAAGGGGCAACCGTCGAAGGGCATCGGAGGCGGTCTCTGCCAACTTTCAAACTTGATTCACTGGCTGGTATTGCACAGCGAGCTGACCATCACCGAGCATCACCACCACGACGGACTGGACCTCTTTCCCGACTTTGGCCGTCAGATACCTTTTGGCACGGGTACCAGCATCTCGTACAACTACATCGACTATAGGTTCAGGAACGACACGGCGAACACCTATCAACTCAGGCTCTGTGTGGATGGCGAATACCTGCGGGGCGAGCTTCTCAGCACGGAGCAACAGCCGCACACCTTCCATATTCATGCCGAAAACGAGTACTTCTCGCGTGAAAACGGAATCGTGTACCGCAATGGTCAGGTGTTCAGGGATGTCATAGACCGTACCACTGGCCGCTGTCTGGAAAGCCAGCTCATACGTACGAACCATGCGAGAGTGATGTACGAGTGTCCGCCGTCAATGGTCATCAGAGAATAATATGATAGCAAGAAAAAAAGAGAGCGATTCTTTTTGAGATTCGCTCTTTTTTTCGTACCTTTGCAGCCGCAAGGCTGCGAATTATACATTTTTATATAACACATTAACAGAACAATGGAAAGAGACAATCAGATTTTTGAGTTGATTGAGCAGGAGCATCAGCGCCAGCTGAAGGGCATTGAGCTCATTGCCAGTGAGAACTTTGTAAGCGACCAGGTCATGGAGGCTATGGGTTCCTACCTGACCAATAAATATGCTGAGGGTTATCCCGGCCACCGTTACTATGGTGGTTGCCAGGTGGTTGACAAGGTGGAGCAACTGGCCATCGACCGCGTTTGCGAGCTGTTCGGTGCCGAGTATGCCAATGTTCAGCCCCACTCTGGCGCACAGGCTAACGCTGCCGTTCTGCTGGCTGTACTGAAGCCCGGCGACTGTTTTATGGGCTTGAACCTGGATCACGGTGGCCACCTGAGTCATGGTTCGCTGGTGAACACCTCTGGTATCCTGTACAAGCCCGTTGGTTACAATCTGAATAAAGAGACCGGTCGCGTCGACTACGACGAGATGGAGCGTCTGGCCATCGAGAACAAGCCCAAACTGATTATCGGTGGTGGCTCGGCATACAGCCGCGAATGGGACTACAAGCGCATGCGTGAGATTGCCGACAAGGTTGGCGCTCTGCTGATGATTGACATGGCTCACCCCGCAGGTCTGATTGCTGCCGGCTTGCTGGAGAACCCCGTGAAGTATGCCCATATCGTGACCTCTACGACCCACAAGACCCTGCGTGGTCCCCGTGGTGGTATCATCCTGCTGGGCAAGGACTTCGACAATCCCTGGGGCTACACCACTCCAAAGGGTGTCGTGAAGAAAATGTCTGCACTGCTGAACAGCGCTGTATTCCCCGGTCAGCAGGGTGGTCCTCTGGAGCACGTCATTGCCGCCAAGGCCGTTGCCTTCGGTGAGGCTCTGAAGCCCGAATTCAAGGAGTGGGCCAAGCAGGTGAAGAAGAATGCTGCCGTACTGGCCGACGAGCTCGTAAAGCGTGGCTTTGGCATCGTCAGCGGCGGTACCGACAACCACTCTATGCTGGTTGACCTGCGTTCGAAGTATCCCGACCTGACAGGTAAGGTCGCTGAGAATGCCCTCGTTGCAGCAGATATTACAGTTAACAAGAATATGGTTCCGTTTGACAGCCGCAGCGCTTTCCAAACTTCTGGTATCCGTCTGGGTACTCCCGCCATCACCACCCGTGGTGCAAAGGAAGACCTGATGGTTCGGATTGCCGCCTGGATTGAGGAAGTACTGAACGACCCTGAAAACGAGCAGGTCATCGCAAAGGTACGCGGCGAGGTCAACGAGACCATGAAGGGCTATCCGCTCTTTGCATATTAAACAATACAAAATGACTACTACTGACCACCTTAAAACTTTACTAAAAACAATACTTGTTGTGCTGGCACTCTCATCCTCAAAAGGGGTGAGAGCCCAGCAACTGCAAGCTTCACTATCCCACTACTCTACCGATAACGGCATGCCCAGCAACACTGTAGCGTCGCTGGCCAGTGACGACTATGGCTACATCTGGATGGGTACGTGGAATGGTGTGTCGCGATTCGACGGCTATAATTTCTATAACTACAAGACAGGTATAGCCAGTGGCATACGCGGGCTGCACAACCGCGTGGACAAAGTTACCATCGACCAATCACAGAACGTATGGCTGAAGATGTACGACGGCAAGATGTTCGTCATCAACCGCCAGACCGACTGCATCATTGACCCGCTGAAAGGTATCGGCGGACATGAGGAATTTGTGGTCGACTACTTCTTCGACCCCTACGTCACCAGCAGCGGCGACGTGCTGATATCCTACAAGGATGTGGGTCTCTACAAACTGCGACTGGACCGCAACGGCGTGAAGCACCAACTGATTACCACCAACCAGCTGACGGTGAACTGCATTGTCGAGGGCTATCATAACGACCTCTGGGTAGGCACCAACGAGGGTGTGCGCCGTATCGACATGTCTGGCTTCACACTGGAGCGTTCAGGCTACTTCCTCGACGAGCACATCACACGACTGGCCACCAACGGCTACAACATCTTTGCTGGTACCAAGTCGGGCAAGATCATGACGTTCGCATACGGCAAAGACCCCAAGACCATCAAGGAAATCGGTAGCGAGGTAACAAGCCTGTTTGTAGACAGCCACGGACTGATATGGTACTCGGACATGGGGGACGGCGCCTTCCGTCTAAACCCGGAAACTGGCGACGTGAAGCACTTCGTACAGCGAATGCCACAACCGGAGTTTACCAGTCGCGGTTCAGAGTATGGCGAGGCCTTGGGTGTGGTATGGGTCAGAATGAACCACGGTGGCTACGGCTACTATAACCGCGAGAAGGACGAAGTGGAGTACTTCCATAACGACCCCGTAAACCCCTGGAACCTCTCGAATACGGTAAATGCCCGTCTGGAGATAAACGACGGCGTGGTATGGGAGTCGACCATCAGTCGCGGACTTGAGAAACTGGAGGTATTAAAAAAGACGATTACGCGTACCTTATTAATGCCTGAATCCGACCTGCCTATGGACAACGAAGTACGCGGCATGGTGCACGACCCGAAGCGCAACGTCACCCTGTTGGCCAACAAGCGGGGCAAGGTATTCGTCTATGACAAGGACATGCAGGTCACTGACATCATCACCCACGACTCGAAGGGCAACGCCATTAGTCGTCCCTACGGCATCTCACTAGACTCGCAAGGCAACTACTGGGTGTGCGACAAGGACAAGGGCCTGTTCAAGATTACGCCTACAGGCGGTGGCTATCAGATTATCAACATCTGCCATAACGACAACGACCCCTACTCGCTCAGCAACAATGCCGCCTATCAGGCTGTGGAGGACAAGCAAGGCAACATCTGGGTGGCGACGTATGGCGGCGGTGTCAACGTGGTTCGCAAGGACAGCAAGAGCGGACGCTACATCGCACTGCACTACAAGAACGTGATGGGACGCTATCCGCACAATGCCCACCGCAAGGTACGCACCATCGCTATGGCCAAGGACGGCAAGATATGGGCAGGCTCTACCGACGGCATCCTGATTATGGAGATTCGTAACGAGAGAATCACCATCGAAGAGCTGAAATCGCCCGAACGTCTGGAAGACGGACTGATGAGCTATGACATCGTAAACCTGCTGGCCGACAAGCAGGGCAACATGTGGGTGGGAACGAACAGTGGCGGTCTGAGCCGTACCGATGGCGTCGACGAGCATGGTGCCGTGAAGTTCAAGAACTACGGCATTGCCGACGGTCTGCCATCGGAAGAGATACGCAGCATCACCATCGACGACCAAGACAACATCTGGTTTGCCACCGATAACGTGCTGGGCTCACTCAACACCAAGAAAGACATCTTCAGCAGCTACTCAAATCTGGACGGTGTCGACGAGACTATGTGCTCGGAGAGTGCTGCCATCACAACCAGCGACGGCAAGATTCTGTATGGTACCATGTATGGCTTCTACACCGTCGACCGCAAGAAGCTGAAGACGTCAACGGGTTCGCTGCTGCGTCTGCGCATCACCGACTTCTTCCTGAATGATGAGCTGATGAGTCCGCGTTTGGACAGCACTTTCCAGAAGTATATTCCAGAGACGATGCAAGTAGAGCTGCCAGAGTCAGGCAGCACGATCGCCTTCCGTTTCGCTGCCCTGAACTACTCGCTGCAGCACCGCATCCAATACCAGTACATGATGGAGGGACTGGACGACGACTGGCAGAATGCCGACAAGACGCGTACAGCCACCTACGAGGATATGCCCTACGGTGAATACACGTTCAAGGTAAAGGCCTTCCTGCTGGAGTCGCCCGAGGCTTACGATATGCGCACCGTACACATCGTGGTACCCGCACCATTCCTGCTGTCGTCGACAGCCATCTGGATATACCTGGGCATCATAGTCGTATTGGGCATAGCCTTCGTGCTGTGGTATCAGAATCGTCAGCGTCACAAGAAGCAGACGGAAGAAAACGCAGACGGCGAGGCGGAAGACACTGCCAATGTGCCTGAAAAATCGGAGATAAACCAAGAGCATGAGCAGGAAGTGACAGATGAATATGAAATAATAGAAGAATAATTTGGAAGTTTAAAAAGAATTTCGTATCTTTGTCCCCAAAAAGGACAAGATAGGCTGCATCTCGGAAATGAAAACAAATCGCGATTTGTTTTGAATTTCACTCGATTTGCACTATCTTTGCAAACAGAACAGGGAGCTGTGCCGGTTCGATCGGGATACTCATCAAATTACATTGAAAACCGAGTTATCTCCTCTTGTTGATGGCGGGCCACAATAAAAGCCGAAAGGCCGGTGGATTACAAAGGCAGAGGGTGCTCAAATCTTTTAACAAAGGAGTTTTCATCACATCACCGGACGGCATCCCTTTTCTTTTTTAATTGATAATTGACAATTGATAATTGATAATTTAGAGATATGTTTTCAGGCATTATTGAGGAATTTGCTACCGTTGTAGCCATCCAGAAAGACAGAGACAATATTGATTTCACGCTGCGTTGCTCGTTTGTCGACGAGCTCAGCATAGACCAAAGCGTCGCCCATAACGGCGTATGCCTCACAGTGGTACGCATTGAGAACGGCACCTACGTCGTGACTGCGATGAAGGAAACGCTGGAACGTTCGAACTTAGGACTGCTACAGGTGGGCGACAAGGTGAACGTCGAGCGTTCGATGCTGATGAACGGACGACTGGACGGACACATCGTACAGGGCCACGTCGACGAGACAGCCCGTTGTACGGCAATGGAAGATGCCAACGGCAGCACCTACTTCACCTTTGAATACAAAGAGGACCGCGAGATGGCCCGTCACGGCTACTTTACCGTCGACAAAGGCTCTGTCACCGTCAACGGCGTCAGCCTGACCGTCTGCAATCCCACACGTAACACCTTCCAGGTCGCCATCATCCCCTACACCATGGAGCATACCAATTTCCAAGACATCCGCGTGGATACGGTGGTGAATCTGGAATTTGACATCATCGGCAAGTATATTGCACGCCTGCAACAGTTGTAACTACGACATTTGTTAAAATACATATAAATCGGCAATTCTTATCGAAGATTTGCCGATTTATTTCTATTAAGCGAGAGAAAACTTCCATTTTATTTTTTGTATTCGTCGATAATATGTACCTTTGCATCGAGAAAATGTAAGAATAGACATTTTAGCGACACAAAAGACAAAAGATAATATGAAGAAAATGATTTTTTTAATGGCAGCGTTGTGTTGCCTGAGCATACATGCACAGAAAAAGTGGACGCTTGACGAGTGCATCAACTATGCGATGGAGAACAACCTGACGCTGAAGATGTCGAAGTTGAAACAGCAGAGTGCAGAAGAGGATGTCTTGCAATCGAAGTCAGCTTTGCTACCCACCCTTTCAGCAAACACCAATCATGGCGTAGGCTATAGTCCCTGGGACAATACCGGTGTTGACAAAGCCTACTATAACGGTTCGTATGCCATCAATGCACAATGGACTGTATGGAACGGTGGTCAGAACACCAATACGGTGAAAATGAACAAGCTGAATGTCCAGCAAGCCGAACTGAGCACAACCGCGAGTGCCAACAGCATTCAGGAACAGATTACCAAGCTGTATGTCCAAATCCTCTATCTGACAGAAGCCATCGAGGTGAACCGTCAGAGTCTGGAGACCAGCAAGAAGAATGAAGAACGCGGACAGCAGATGGTGGAAGTCGGCAAAATGTCGAAGGCCGACCTTGCCCAACTCACTGCCCAGCGTGCTACAAGCGAATACAATATTGTGGAAGCTGAGACACAGTTAGCCAAATACAAGCAACAGTTGAAGCAAGAATTGGAAATGACTGACGTACAAGATTTTGACGTTGCCATTCCAACAACTTCAGACCAACAGGCTTTGGCTGACATTCCGTCAATGAGAAGCGTTTACGAGGCTGCTCTGAGTCACCGTCCAGAGATTAAGAATGCCCAGTTGGATATTGAGTCGAGCAACCTGCAAATGAAGATTGCCAAGGCCGGTTCATTGCCTACGGTCACCGTCAATGGTGGTGTCAACACTTCAACCAACAGCATGTCGATATATACTTGGGGCAGTCAGATGAAATACAATTTCGGTCTCTCGGCAAGTGTTGGCGTCAACGTGCCCATCTTTGACGGTCGTAAGACGAAAACGGCTGTTAACAAGGCGCGATTGGCACAAGAGCAGGCCAAGATATCTCTGATGAATGAGGAGGACAATCTATACGCCACTATCGAGAGCCTTTGGCTCGACGCCATCAACAACCAGCAGAAGTTCCGCTCGGCTTCAGCCTCTGTCGAGAGCGAGCAGGAGAGCTACAACCTGCTGAGCGAGCAGTTCAACCTGGGACTGAAGAATATCGTCGAGTTGCTGACGGGCAAGGACAAGTTGCTCAGTGCCCAGCAGAATAAGCTGCAATCGAAGTACACGACCATCCTCTCGCAGCAGTTGCTGAGATTCTATCAGAATGGAACGATTAAGATTTAAGAGGGGGAGAAGGTGAGAAGTAAAAAGTAAGGGAAAAAAATAACAAGATATGAAGAACAAGAAAGTGTGGATTGGCATCGGAGCCGTAGTGCTCGTAGCCCTCGTCATCTGGCTGCTGTCAGGTGGCAAGAAAGAACAGACAGTAGAGTTTGAAACCGCTAAGGTCGAGAAGCAGAACATCAGCACCTCGATTACGGCCACAGGTACCATTGAGCCCGTAACCTCAGTGACCGTTGGTACGCAGGTGTCTGGTATCGTGTCGAAACTCTATGTCGACTATAACTCTGTGGTAAAGAAGGGTCAGGTCATTGCCGAGCTCGACAAGACCAACCTCATCAGTGAACTGAACCGTGCAAAGGCCGACCTCACCAGCGCCCAAAGCACGCTGAACTACGAGACAGCCAACTTCAACCGCTACCAGACGCTGTTCGACAAAGGTCTCGTATCGGCCAACGACTACGAGAGTGCCCGCTTGTCATTTGACAAGGCCCGTCAGACGGTAGCCTCCAGTCGTGAGAGCGTACAGAAGGCACAAACCAATCTGGGCTATGCCACCATTACCTCACCTATCGATGGCGTGGTGCTCTCGAAATCGGTGGAGGAAGGTCAGACGGTGGCCGCTTCGTTCAACACCCCTGAGCTGTTCACCATTGCTCAGGACCTGACAGACATGCGCGTGATTGCCGATATCGACGAGGCTGACATCGGTGGCGTACTGGAAGGACAGCGCGTGACATTCACCGTCGACGCTTTCCCAGAAGACAAGTTCGAGGGTAAGGTGACGCAGGTACGCCAGCAGGCCACCACGTCGAGCAATGTGGTAACCTACGAGGTAGTCATCTCCGCTCCCAACAAGGACCTGAAGCTGAAGCCCGGTTTGACAGCCAATGTCACCATCTATACGCTTGAGAAGAACGACGTACTGGCTGCTCCCGCCAAGGCTCTGCGCTTCGTTCCCAACGAGGCCCTGCTCACAAAGGGTCAGCAGATTGAGGACGTAGAGGCCAAGGCCAAGGTATGGACACTGGAGGGTAACACCTTCAAGGCTCACGCCGTGGAGACAGGTACCACGAATGGTATGCTGACCGAGATTGTCAGCGGCATCAGCGCAGGTACCGATGTACTCGTCGACTTCAAGCTCAGCGGCGGCGAGATGGAACAGGCTGGTCAGCAGGCTCAGAACCCCTTCATGCCGCGTCCGCGTAACAACAGACAGCAAGGCGGTAACGGTGGTGGTGGTCAGCAGCCGAGAAGATAAGATGGCTGAAGGCTGATGTATGATGTAAGATGTAATAGCTATGGACGACAATAGAAAAGTAGTCATAGAGCTGCAGAACGTCAAGCGCTACTTCCAGGTAGGCTCTGAGACGGTGAAGGCGCTGCGTGGTGTCTCGTTCAAAATCTATGAGGGCGAGTTCGTCACCATTCAGGGTACTTCAGGTTCAGGCAAGTCGACATTACTCAACCAGTTAGGCTGTCTCGACACCCCCACTTCTGGCGAGTATTTGCTGGATGGTGTACCCGTCAGCACGATGTCGAAGACGCAACGTGCCCACCTGCGCAACCAGAAGATTGGCTTCGTGTTCCAGAATTACAACCTGCTGGCCAAGACCACTGCTGTAGAGAATGTGGAGCTGCCCCTGATGTATAACTCGAGATACGATGCCCGTCAGCGTCGCAAGGCAGCCATCAAAGCACTGGAGGCCGTAGGCTTGGGTGACCGTCTGATGCACAAATCGAATCAGATGTCGGGTGGTCAGATGCAACGTGTAGCCATTGCCCGTGCGTTGGTCAACGAGCCTGCCGTGCTGTTGGCCGACGAGGCCACTGGTAATCTGGATACGCGCACCTCGTTCGAGATGCTGGTACTCTTCCAAGAGCTTTACAAGCAGGGCCACACCATCATCTTCGTGACCCACAACCCTGAGATTGCCGAATACGCCTCACGCAACATCAATCTGCGCGACGGCAAGATTCGCGAGGATACTGTCAACACGAATATCAAGTCGGCAGCCGAGGCCCTAGCCGCACTGCCCATTCCACAAGACGATTAATCTATGAACATTACAAACTTATTTAAAGTAAGTCTGAAGGCTGTAGCCAACAACAAGATGCGCTCGTTCCTCTCGATGCTGGGTATCATCATCGGTGTGGGTGCCGTGATTGTGATGATGGCCATCGGACAGGGTTCGAAGGAAAGCATCCGCCAAGAGCTAAGCACGATGGGTACCAACCTGCTGACCATCCGTCCTGGTGCAGACATGCGTGGTGGCGTACGCCAAGACCCCTCGGCCATGCAGACGCTGAAGATGGCTGACTACGAACGCATCATGCGCGAGAAGAAGTTCGTGTCGAAGGTGTCGCCCGAGGTCACAGCCAGCGGACAGGCTATTTATGGCAACAACAATACTACGTCGTCGATGTACGGCGAGTCCATCGACTATATCGACATCCGTCAGTGGACCATTGACGAGGGGGAATGCTTCACGGAAGAAGATATCAAGAAAGCCTCCAAGGTATGTCTGATTGGCGCTACCGTCGTCAAGGAGCTCTTTGGCGGACACGACCCTATCGGCAAGACCATCCGTTTCAAAAGCATCCCCATGCGCGTCATTGGTGTGCTGAAGTCGAAAGGCTACAACTCATGGGGCATGGATCAGGACAATGTCATCATTGCCCCCTATACCACCGTCATGAAGCGTATTGCCGCACAGACCTATTTCTCCAGCATCGTCTGCTCGGCTCTTACAGAAGAACTCTCTGATGCCGCCATCGAGGAGTTGACCCAGATGCTGCGCGACAACCACAAGCTGAAGGGCGAGGCTGTCGACGACTTCACCATCCGCTCACAGGCTGAGATGATGGAGACCATGTCGTCGACGATGGATACCGTAACCATCATCCTGGTGGTGGCAGCTGCCTTCTCGCTGCTCGTGGCCGGCATCGGCATCATGAACATCATGCTCGTCTCCGTGACCGAGCGTACCAAGGAGATTGGCCTGCGCATGGCTGTGGGTGCTACAGGAGCCGTTATCTCATTTCAGTTCCTGATAGAATCGGTACTAATCAGTGTAACAGGAGGCTTGTTGGGGATATTGTTTGGCTTGGGACTCAGTTCTGCGGCCTCCCTAGTAGGTATGCCTGCCAGTGTACCAGGTTGGGCCATCATGGTGTCCTTTATGGTATGCGTCGTCATTGGTGTGGTCTTTGGTTATATTCCCGCTGTGAAAGCAGCTCGTATGGATCCTATAGAAGCTATTCGTCATGAGTAAAGACAGTTATTTCGACATTAACAAGCATTTGGCCGGCGCGTGCCACATGGCCCTCTGGGCATTCCTCTTCCTGTCGCCCCTCACCTATTGGAGAGGTACGGGCTTCGAGTTCATGCACTATGTGATGACGTGTATGACACCGTTGTTCCAGATGATTGTATTCTACCTCAACTATGTCGTGCTGGCTCCTAAGTTGTTCGTTCGCGGCAAGCACCGCTACGACCTGCTC
>Ga0265298_10007922_pt1 | contig 12833 bp, 12 predicted proteins | sample AusTroGonzalo_MG_3_FD_193486 | JGI IMG/M metagenome (GOLD analysis project Ga0265298, IMG submission 193486) | Bovine rumen microbial communities from tropical cattle in Woodstock, Queensland, Australia - Gonzalo_01 | ecosystem: Host-associated > Mammals > Digestive system > Stomach > Rumen ... | reverse complement strand
TATTCATCAAAATGAAGAAGGACATACAAATTATACGATTTTCTCCCTGTGGGATACCTATCGTGCCGAACATCCGCTTTTGAATATTATTGACCCGAAAAGTGCGGCTGACATGGTGGAATCCATGCTGAATCATGGCCGCCAAAGTGTACACCATGTTTTGCCCGTGTGGAGCCATGCCGGGAACGAAAACTGGTGTATGATCGGATACCATGGTGTGTCGCCGGTGGTTGATGCTTGGCTGAACAACGTCTATGGTTTTCAAGAGAAAAACCCATATCATCTGATTGATCCGTATGAAGAAGAACTGTTTTCATTAGTGAATCACAGTGCCAACTTGGACTATTACGACCATACCGACCTCTACAAGAAATTGGGTTATGTGCCCTATAACAAATCGGCTGTCGGCACCTCCATTACCTTGGAAAATGCCTACGAAGACTGGGTGATTTACCAACTGTGCAAAAAGATTCCTAAAACAGTAAAAAACGACAATACTAACAAATATATTGAGGACGAATTATGTGAAAAATACCGTCAGCGCGCCCTGAACTTCAAAAACGTTTTCAATCCGGAGACAGGCTTTGCGCAGGCAAGGTACGAGGACGGCAGTTGGAAGACGCCTGCCGACCTACTCTCCACCTCTAACGAGGGCTTCATCGAGGGCAACAGCTGGAACTACTCGTTCTACGTGCCGCACGATGTCAACGGCTTGATCAAGATCATGGGCGGCGACAAGGTCTTCGTGAACCGCTTGGACGAACTCTTCACGATGTACGTGCCCGACAAGTTCTTCGCTGAGACCGAGGATGTTACCCGCGAGGGCATGTTGGGCGGCTACGTGCACGGCAACGAGCCCAGCCACCACATCCCGTACCTCTACATGTGGACCTCCCAGCCGTGGAAGACGCAGCTGCGCGTGCGCGAGGTGATGAACAAAATGTACCGCAACCACCTCGACGGGCTGTGCGGCAACGACGACTGCGGACAGATGTCGGCGTGGTACATCTTCAGTGCGATGGGCTTCTATCCCGTCTGTCCCGCCAGCGGCCAGTACGTCTTCGGCGCCCCCTACCTGCCCGAGAACGTCCTCCATCTGCAAAACGGTAACACGTTAGTCATCAAGGCCCCCAACGTCAGCGACCAAAACCGCTACATCCAGTCGGTGACACTCAACGGCACACCGCTACACACCGCCTACATCACCTACGAGCAGATTATGGCCGGCGGCGAGCTCGTCTTCACCATGGGCAGCAAGCCGAACAAGAAATGGTTCACGGAGAAACCATACTCGTTGGAGTAAAAATTTTCATTTTCTTGTAACGTTTTTGGGATTTAGAGCGTCATATACTTATAAAGTATCCTATTATGAAAAAGATAATTGTACCTCTATTCTCCTTGCTGACAAGTGTTTGCGGACTTATGGCGCAGCCTACCATTACGCTGAAATTCACAGGGCATGACATTTATGGCAACTATGCTCGGCTTAGTCAAGTGCGAATCACGAACCATACCAAGGGCTGGCAGGAAACCTTGACGTGGCCTGACACGGTTCTTGTTTTGCAGAATTCTGTAGGAATAAGAGAAGATGTTCCCTCTGGTGATTTTGAATTGCTGCCTAACATACCTAATCCTTTTAACGGAGAGACAGATGTGCGTCTTAGAACAGGAATTTCAGGGGAGGTAGTGATGAGAGTTTTCGATCTCATGGGGAAAGAAGTGACCAGCTTTTCCTCCGTATGTGAACCTGGTGACCATCATTTCAGGGTGAAACTCAACACGGCGGATATTTATCTTTTGACAGCAGTCTGTAACGGAAATTCATCTTCCATTAAAATGGTGAACAGTGGCACATCTGGCATGAATTCTATTGAATACATCAAAGAAGGAAAAACAACGATAGAACTTTCGAAGGGCACGGTCACACGGCCATTTAACTTTGGGGATGAAATGGAGTATATCGGTTATTGTGACCTGATGAATGGAACAACTGTGCAAAGTACTCCTGTGACACAAAACCTGATGTATTCCCAAACGATTCTCCTTTTGTTTCAAGTTTCGACAAATGGAGATGGCTATCCCTGCACCGAAGCCGCAACCGTAACCGATTATGACGGAAATGTTTACGCTACAGTGAGGTTAGGCAACCAGTGCTGGATGAAGGAAAATCTCCGCACCACCAGCTATGCCGATGGCTCTTTAATTACCACAAGTACAACACCCAGCACAACAACAGCGTATTGTTTCTCACCGAATTTGGCGGACAGCATGATTCCCATGTATGGTCGTTTGTACAATTGGGCAGCAGTTATGCATGGCAACAACGGCAGCACCAGCAATCCGTCGGGTGTGCAGGGCGTATGTCCAACAGGCTGGCATGTGCCAAGCGACGCGGAATGGTCCCAGATGAAAAGCTATGTAAGCATGAACGAGACCTACTGGTGTTCAGGTAATGCCTCCTACATCGCCAAGGCTTTGGTTGACTCAATAGGCTGGAATGAAAGCTGGGCGACATGCTCACCCGGCAATAGCCCTACCAAAAACAATGCCACGGGGCTCAGTTTGCGACCGTCCGGGGCATTCTTCCCTCCGGAAATTGTAACCAACACCGGGAGTACCGCCGACTACTGGACTTCCACCAGCGTAGGGGATACCGGGGCAAACGCACATGCGAGGATATACCGGATTCTGCACTCCTCCCCCACCCTTAACAACACCATGGCGTTCCGGTGCTCCGCCTTGCCCGTACGATGTGTGCGGGATTAATTCGGTGCGCGACACACCCGCACCGCGACGTAATACACGTGCCATTTTCCCCCAGGGCGATGCTCTGGGCTACCGAGCCCTGCAGACCTAAAGGCCTGCATGAATTGGCGACAGCCTCACGGAGTTGTTGTGGATAGATTACCTCATGGCGACATCAGCCCATTGACGGCTGTGCAGAGGGACACACGGAACGGACGCGATAAATCGCGTCCCTACAGGATATAAAGGTAAGCATCATGCCCTGAAGATGCGTGCGTGAGCAATGCCGACGGTTGGGGGGAGCAAGCTTGTGCGGCTGCACTTACCGTCGGATAGATCTTTTGGTTACTTTTCTATCATGAGAAAAGTAACGAAAAAAAAATTTTTGTATCTTTGCGGCTTCAAAAAAGTATCTTTAAATTTCAAACCGACTATACTATGGGAAGAGCATTTGAATTTAGAAAAGCAAGAAAATTTAAACGTTGGGGTAACATGGCCAGAACCTTTACCCGCTTAGGAAAAGAAATCACAATGGCGGTGAAAGCCGGCGGTCCCAACCCCGATATGAACCCCCGTCTGCGTCTGCTCATGCAGAACGCCAAGTCGGAGAATATGCCGAAAGAAAACGTTGAAAGAGCTATCAAGAAAGCCCTGGAAAAAGACACCAGCGACTACAAGGAAATGTTCTACGAAGGCTACGGTCCCCACGGCATCGCCATTTATATTGAAGCCGCTACCGACAACAATCAGCGTACTGTGGCCAACCTGAGAAGCTATTTCAACAAACTGGGAGGCGCACTGGGCACCTCCGGCATGCTCGACTTCCTCTTCGACAGAAAATGCCGCTTCACGGTGGCCAAAAAAGAGGGTATCAACCTGGAAGACCTCGAGCTCGAGCTCATCGATTACGGTGTGGAAGAAGTTTTCGAAGATGAGGACGACATCCTGATTTTCGCCGAATTCCAGTCCTTCGGACCCATCCAGAAATATTTGGAAGACAACGGTTTCGATATCAAGGAATTCAAGTTCGAGAGAATTCCCAACGACCTGAAGAAACTGACTCCCGAACAGCAAGAGGAAGTGGAGAAACTCTTGGAGAAAATAGAGGAAGACGAAGACGTTACCAATGTCTTCCACAACATGGTTATGGAATAAGATCAAAAATCACTCATCATGTTTTACTATAAGTTCAGAGTTTATTTTGATGAAGTGGAGGATTTTGTCCGCGACATAGAGATTCTGGCCAACGACAACTTCGAGTCACTCCACACCATCCTGTACAAATCTATCGGTTTGGAAGGCAATGAGCTGGCCTCATTCTCATTGTGCGACTCCAAATGGAACAAACAGAATGAAATCACCCTCATCGACATGAAGGATGACGAGGTGGCCGACACGCCCGAATACGAAGAAGAGGACGGCTACACCACCAAAACCCATCTTCCGAAATACATCATGAAGGACAGCATTCTGAACAAGATGATTTCCGACCCACACCAGCATATTCTGTACGAATATGACTTTCTGAATCCGAAGGTTTTCTATCTTGAACTTATGAAAGTGGCACAGGCACAGGATAGTGTCGAATATCCCCGCTGCACCCACAAGTCACAGGAGCTGCCCAAGGCCATCAAAAACGCCCATCTTCCCGATCCCGACGATTTGATTGAAGACCTGACCAAAGATGATATTTTCGATGACTTTGAAGACGGTTTCAACGATGAGGATCAGCTTGATTTAGGCAGTATCGATGATTACGGCAGCTACTAACCAACCCACACTGATAGTCATTGGAGGACCGACGGCTGTAGGGAAAACCGCATACGCCATCGAGACCGCCCAAAAATTTCATACAAGCATTATTTCTGCCGATTCGCGTCAATTTTACAAAGAGATGCGAATCGGCACTGCTTTTCCCAGCGAGGAGGAACTGGCTGCGGTGAAGCATTATTTTGTAGGTCACCTGTCGATTGGTGAGTATTACAGCATCTCACGCTTCGAGCAGGATGTGCTGAAGCTGCTGCCTACCCTCTTTGCCGAAAACCCCGTAGTGATAATGACCGGAGGAAGCGGCCTGTACTTGGATGCCGTATGCAAAGGCATTGACGATCTACCCGACCCCGACCTCAACATCCGGCAGCAAGTCATAGAGTTGTTTGAAACCGAAGGTATCGAAGCCTTACGAAGACGTCTGAGGCATTTGGATCCTGTGTTTTACAACACCAATGACCTCGCCAACCACAAGCGCATGATGCGCGCCTTGGAAGTGTGTCTGCAAACTGGAAAACCATACTCTGAATTGCTCACGCAATCGTCCAAAAAACGGGATTTTGAAATCCAAAGATACTACCTCAACCGTCCCCGCGAGGTGTTGTTCGACCGCATCAACCGTCGCGTGGACCAGATGATGGCCGACGGTCTTTTGGAAGAGGCCAAATCACTGTACAAGTATAAAGGCACCAACGCCCTCAATACGGTAGGCTACAAAGAAATGTTCGACTATATGGAAGGCAAAATGACGATGGAAGAGGCAGTGGAAAAAATCAAAGTAAACACTCGCCGCTACGCCAAACGGCAAATCACCTGGTTCAAGCGCGAGTACGAGGAGATTATGCTTTAGGACTCATTTGGCGGTCGTGACGCCATAGCTGCCAACTGTTAAACAGATTCTGCCAGATGGCATAGAAGGCCACATAGACCGAAGCCAAGGGATTGAGGTAACAGTTGGCCATCCATATACCGAACGCCGTGTTTTTCTGTCCCAACAGCTGGCCGCCCGCTACCCTGTCACCGAACTTGCCACCCAACCACTTGCCTATCGCGAATTGGATACCACAGAAAAGTATGGACACAAGGCCTAACACAACGATATTTTTCTCATTGCCCTTGCCGTGAATAGCGATAAACTCGAAAGTTTTGCCCATCACCAATAAAAAGGCACAGGCCCACAAGTAAAAAGATATACCCCTATACTTGTCCAAAAAGGCATTCACCTTGGGCATTGTATGTTGCATAATCAAAGCCAGAAAGAACGGGAAAACAATCACCGGACTTATTCTTTTCAATATCATCCAGAAAGATTCCAGGAAAGGCATATCCTGCTGTAAGCCGATAAAGGAAAAATAGATGGGAGCCACTACTGCCACCATCATATTACCCCAGATGGTATAGGTGGTCACGGTTTCGCGGTTTGCCCCCAACATGCAGGCAATCACCACAACCGAAGCAGCCACTGGGCAAAGGATACCCACTAAAACACCTTCCGCCACCATATCGCTCACATGGAAGGATTTCAACAGCAGATAGCAGCCCAAACTCACCACTATCTGAAATAGCATCAACCATACATCCAGCCAGCCGAAGCGCAGCTTTTTGATGTCCACCGACACAAAATTCAGCAATAAAATAGCGAATATCAGATACGGCACCACGAAGTTGAAGCCCGCCAGAAAATGGTGAAAGATGAAACCAAAAACAAGGGCAAAGGGCAGTACTAAACTTCGGTATTTTGACATAAAGCTGTTTCTTTCCGTATTGATTTGCAAAGGTACAACTTTTTTCTGTTTCTTTCACCTTCCCTTCCCCCAACCTTCGGCGTGGTCCTTTGCATGCTTAGTCATAGCGTTGCTGTCCACATGCAGTAGCTTAGCTTAGCCGTAGCTTAGGCGAAGCGTAGGCGTACGGTAGGCGAAGCGAGGCACTAACATAGGGCTGATGTAGGGCTGATGTAGCTCCCACTGAGTTTCGATTCAGTTTCGGTTGAGTTTCGGTTCGGTCTCGGTTGAGTCCTGTTTTTTTATGGTTAGAAAAGTAATCAAAAACATACAGGAGTTCTATCGATGATTTTTGGGAGTTTTTGGGTGGAATTGATGCTATATCGCTGCGTGCGTGGTTTAATCTGTTACATCTTTTGGAACAATTCACCCTATAACCGTGAAAAAATACAATAAAAGATGCTGGTATTAAAAAAAATATATATATTTGCAGATTGAAATTAAAACAATAAAATATATGGCATAAAAACAAAGTAGAATAACAAAAACATATTAAAGCGTATTCGCTTTTCTTGATGTACCCCGAAATCGGCAAATTTTGGTACTTTACTACTTCAAGAAAGGAGAAACGCTCACGATACCGTGGGCTTTCTTGTTTAGTAGTAAAGGTTTTGCCGAACCTCGGGTACAAAGCAGAAATAGTTCACGGCTTTTTTATTGTTTTTTTTTGACAAGGAATTTAACACATAAACACATAACATCCTGAGACATATGAACGACATCAACTCTTTTGCCGACAATAGCCCATTCAAGAATCTTATCGACATTAATCATGTACAACAAGCTTGTCAGATGGTACCACAAAGAAGGATGTAAATGGGTCAAAATGGGTTATGGTTTTTCGAAGGGAATGACTTAATTTTGCGGAGAAAAATTTTGTAAAAACGAACTATCCAATGTCAATATAGCAAACATGTTCAATAAAATCAAGGCTAAAGGACAGTAACTTACTAAAAAATCATACTATCATTTGCGACGTGAAATTAAAACAATAAATATATGGCATAAAATTTAGATCTTATGAAAAAAACAACTCATGCAGAGAAATTCAGCAACTTCATGCCCAGCTACTACGAAGCTGAACATTATTGGCAGTTGTGGATGACCCTTGATCGCTATCGCAATGTCGAGGAAGCTCTTAATCGATTATTCCGTCCAAGGCGGGACAAAGAATATCTTGATCGTAGCGATTTGCTCATCAAGTGTTCCACCCTCAATGATTTCTACAGCACGAGTATCTATAGTGTATACCGTGTTGTGGAACACTACTGTAAAATAACAAACCTAGGACAAAGAATGTCAAAGGGGGACATTTCTTTGGTGGAGGAATTGAAAGAGGTTCCTGTTAGCGATGAAGGACAAGAGACACGTAACTTTTATTCTTTCGCCACTAAGTTTTGTGCCCATCACAACGCCGAATCGTATCCCATATATGATTCATACGTGGACAAGATGCTTCGAGAGTTGCGTAATCGAGACAAGAAACTAACATTCTTCAACGATGACTTGAAACACTATGAGAGTTTCCGCAACATTATCTGCCAAATGCGCAAAGTCTATGGTTTAGATAATCTCTCATTTCGCCAACTTGACATTATGCTGTGGCTAGCAGGAAAAGAGTATTTCTCGAAGATTAAAAATAAATAAAACATGAATCATATAGATATTAAAGGCACTAGCTCAGGTTGGTGGGATGCACATTATTATGACACTGGACTGTTTGATAAGATTCCAGAGTTTGACGAAAGTAATAGTGTAAATATACTTAAAGGTAATCGTTTTTTTTACAAGAAATGCCTATATCAATTAGAAGATTATGATGAGATAACCTTCTTAAGTGCAGGAGATGCCGTTGGAAGGCTTATCATTCCGAAAAATATTTCCATAAATGGGAAAGATTACCCAGTCACTAAAATGGGTAGTTACATTCGGTGTCAGTACGACATAACATACTATCATGGAGACAGAAGAAGAAAACCAACTAATGAATCCGGGGAGTTGCTTGTAGGAGCATTTTGGGGAACCAAAATAACGGATTGTGTAATACCACCCTCAATTAGGGAAATTGAAGAAGTAATATGGGCAAACAGAGCAAACACACTTTATGCCACCCTTCCAAGTGAGCCAAAAATAAAGGAAATCATTTTTTCAGAAGAGTCTCCAAGCCAATTGAGAACAATTGATAATAATGTATTCTATAATTGTCATTTTGAAATGGGGACTCTGAAATTGCCAGAAGGATTGCGCAAAATCGGAAGCAATTCATTTTGCGGTAATTTTACAAAAGTCATTTTACCTTCCACATTAGAACAAATTGATGAGTCAGCATTTTGGAAATGTTCGATTAAGAGTATGAAACTAAATGATGGTCTAGAGTACCTTGGACCGAATTTCGTTGACTTATATCATTTTACAGAGAAGCTTGAAATCCCATCAAGTGTCATAAACATTCCTCAGTTGGAATGGACCTTCGAGGAAAGATGGGAAATAGCGAAAAAACTTCCATGCATTGTTATTCACAATAATAAAAAGGATGTAGAGGTTGACAAAATAACGAAGAAATACTGTAGATTAGAATATATAGATGCTTCTGGAAAAAAAGAAATAAAGAGTAACTGGATTCGAAACGCTGTATATAAGGCGAAGAAGCCAACACATCATTATACAGATAGTGGAAGAGAAATAACAGCAAAAGAAGATTTCGATGGTCTTGTTGTATCAGCTATCGGAATAGGGGGATTTTTTATTTTTTTGATTATCTTGTTTACTGTTATCAATGTTTTAGTTGGTGTGGGAGTGCTTGAGTAAATGAGTAAAATGTAAGGAATTTAAAAATATTGATTATTTTAAACCGACGGGGCAGATGGGATATAACTTGCCACTAAAAAAATGGGTTCAGGTAGTGTAATGTATTATGAAAGCGTCATTAATCAAGCACAATGTTGGATAAAAACCTATCAGAAAGAATCAAAAAGCCCCAATACTACACCAGCAAGAAAAAAACAGATTCGTGAAGATATTGCAAAACAAAGAGATATTATTGCCAGAGCAAAAGAAGACCTAAAAAAAGCTAAAGCAGCAGCAAAAGCAAAAAAATAATCTTGTAATTGTGAATAAAATGTCACAATTTATAGAATGGCGTTGCTTACGTGATGAAGAAATCGTGTCACGGTTTTCTGAACACGACTGGAATAATATTTTTTCAGGGGTCTCTACAGAGGAAGAATTCCGAGAAAAGCTTCAAGCAGACTTTGTACATGGTTATGTGGCTTACAACAAAGCAAATACACCTGTGGCATTTATTTTACTTATTGAAGAAGTCTGGCGAGAAAATCAAGTACAGGTACATGGAGGTTGCTGGAGTGGCTCGGCATGGGATAGTTATGCAGCAATGATTGCAATGGTAGAAATACTCTTTGCCAAAGGGAAAGCTGTTCGTTCCCAATGTAAGATAGAAAACATTCGCACAGTCCGTTTCTTACGGAGCCTCGGTTTTGTCAATCATTACACTTCTGAACATTACCGTTACTTTTGGCTTCCGTATAAACGATTTATCAATTCAACAATCTATAAACGGTTTCATACCTAAAATTTTTATGTCAGTATTTCTTTGGCTTTTTCAGTTTATCAGCCCCATCACTTTTATTCTTGGGGGCTTGTATCTTTTGGAAAACCCGTCGCCTATGACACTTGGTTTAGGCGGAGCGTCGGCTGTTATTGGCCTTATCATAGGCATCGTGGGCTGGGGCGACACTGTGCCACCACGTTGGTTTTGGATCAAAAGTAGCACCGAGCTGGCCGGCAGCCGCATTATGACCGCCATCGGCTATGCCATACAGTTCTTCTTCATCCCAGCATTTGTGATAGGGATGATTGAGTATTTCGGGTAAGATTGTCACATGGGATACGAAACACCAAATCACTGAGAATGGCGTCACTATCAAAGTCATTCCCGTTTGGAAGTGGCTGTTAATGAAAATGGGTTAAAATGGATAGTGTCCTGTAATCGAAATTTGTTTATTTTTGTCTTCGCAAATCAAAGGTATGGAGGATAAGGACAAACTTTATATTGAACACTTGAAAAAATTGCTGTGTGAGGCGGTGGACCGGCAGATGAACCGCCCTTCCGACTTTGTGTTCCTGCAAGCCCTCATCTTTGAGCGTACCCATGAGAATATCGGCCTCAACACCCTGAAACGTATATGGAGCTATGGTAACACACCTGTTACCCCGCACATCTATACACTGGATGTGCTTTCCAAAACCGTTGGTTATCGGAATTTTGAGGAACTGAAAAATTTTTACAGCGATGAGGGTTCTGAATCGTCGGACAAAGTGTTCGGCAAGATAGTAAGCAGTAATGATTTGCACCCCGGAGACCACGTGACATTATGCTGGAACCCCGGTCGTCGGTGCACAGTGGAGTACCTCGGCAGCAATGCCTATCGTGTGATCAGCAGCGAACGCACCAAATTGAAACCCGGTAATACCTTTCAGACAGCCTTTTTTGCGACAGGCTCACCTTTGATTTTGTCAAATCTTGTACAAGAAGATGGTTTTGCCCCTCTTTATGAAATCGGCCGCAAAAGCGGTGTCACCCACCTTAGTGTGGAATACAAAGCATCATAATAATCATTGTTCGTAAATCACCGACAGTCGAACGTCAACTATTAATTGTCAACTGTCTCAATCGGTTCAATCGTCTTGAATTTGCTCCAAACGGCATCCTGGCGATATTTTTCGATTGACTCCGCCGGCACACGAAGCACCGCACTTTCTGGTATTTCAAACAAAGAATTGGGTTGCATCACCGGAGGGACCTTACAACGAACGGTCATAGTCTGAAGGTTATAGTCGATATTGAAGGCATAGATATCAATACGTTTCATACCACTGCCAATATCCACTTCACGCAGGTTTGGGCAATAGGAAAAACTATACGAACCCAATGCTTCCGTCTTATCGGGAATGACAATGCGTTCAATCCCGCTGTAGTAAAAAGCCCCATGAGCTATATACCGAAGTGAATCAGGCAATTTGATCTCGTTAAGACTGTCAGATTCGGTAGCAAAATCCGAAGGCAACTCCCTGATTGTATTGGGCAATACAATATCCTCGCAATATAACATTCCGGCAAACACGCATGGTGGCAAGTGTTCTACAGCATCATCCACAATGACCTTCTTTAAAGAAAAACAGCGATAATAGAAATTAGTTTCAGCGTTGTAATTCTCGACTTTATTGGTGCTCATGTTGCAATCAAATGGCTTCCACACCAGAGTGGTAATAGAATGACAATCTGCAAAGGCATACGATTCCAGAACTTTCAAGGAGCGAGGAATCACAAGCGTATCACTGAGCTGGGTACACCCATTGAAGGCCCTATAGTCTATCCTTTGGAGACCTTCAGGGAAAGACACATGCGTAATTTTGTGACAGCCAAAAAACGCAAAGGAATCTATTTCAGTAACCTGATACTGAAGACCTCTGCACTTAATATGAGCGGGGATAATTATGTCCCCAGAAGGAGATACAGAGTCATCCATAGCCGCCCATTCCATATTTGGAGAAGTAAAAGCCACGGTTTTATGCCAGTGCGATAGTACACGGGCATATACCGTTTGTCCAGAATCCAAGGTAACTGGAAAGACCTTGCCGTCAGGCTGCATCCACCAGCAAAAAACAAAGGCAAGAAACACGGGCAGCAACCACAACCACCATCGCGGACGCATCAGCCGAGCCAATGCTGCTACCGATTGTGGTCGTTTGTTGGGGTCGATACGTTGCGCATGACGAACAGCCCGTCCATACCGATGCGGAAACATTCGCTTTAAAATACCACCTAACGCATAAATATCGCTACGGAGGTCAGCGGACTTGTTTTCCAACTGTTCGGGAGCGGCATATTGGCGGGTACCGCCAATATGTCTGAATGCGAAGTTGCAGTTGTCGGAAAGTCCGAAATCAATTATTTTGGCAGTGAGGCCATCCTGGGTGACCAGTATGTTTGAAGGCTTCAGATCCAAATGCCACACCTGTCGGTTGTGACAATAAGCCATAGCCTCCATTATTTGTCGGAAGATTCTTTTCCGAGCAGCGGAAGAAGGCCGCGAAGCCAGCCATTGGTCAAGGCTCTGTCCGTCCACATACTCCATCACAATGCAAAGGCCCAACTCAGGATCCTCTTCCAGACTATTTACCCTAACAATATGGGGATGATCTAATTGTACTCCTATCTGGTACTCCTTGGAGAGAAACTCTCGATAAGCAGGATCATTGCGATACTCAGGAACAAGACCTTTGAGCACATAATAACGTCCGAAACGTCGGGCACGGTATAGCACATTACAAGACTGATGGCTCCGTATTGGCAGGGACTCATAGCCAGAAAAATGGTCCGACAAGGCGTCTAAAGAGCCTGTAACCACACCGGATTGGGAAGTCTCGCTATAGTCTGACATATATCTTAATTTTACAGAGGCAAAGATACGGAAAAAAACTCATCCTTAAACAATGCTACCCGATTGAGTACGG
>Ga0265298_10007921_pt1 | contig 12834 bp, 8 predicted proteins | sample AusTroGonzalo_MG_3_FD_193486 | JGI IMG/M metagenome (GOLD analysis project Ga0265298, IMG submission 193486) | Bovine rumen microbial communities from tropical cattle in Woodstock, Queensland, Australia - Gonzalo_01 | ecosystem: Host-associated > Mammals > Digestive system > Stomach > Rumen ... | reverse complement strand
GCTCAGCATCCGCATAGTCCGGGCCGGTCGTCCTCCAGGTGCGCCTCCAATATTTCGGATGGGCCATTATGCAAAGCCCGCCTGCGTCATGCACGGCGCCGAACGCATCAGCCTGCGACGGATGCCAGCGCTCTTCGTAGCAGCGCGTATCGGCCGGCGAATCCGGGAGAAGATAACGTCCGAACGCCTCCATGACGCTCGCCGCATAGCCGTGATCGACCAGCCATCTTGCGAAGTGCGGACGCGCCAGCACATCGCCGTGCGAATACAACTTGATGTCCGGCATGTCGATGCCCAGGCGCCGGAAATTGGCGATGATGCGCTCGTTGCGTGCGTTGCGCCCGTCCAGTATCCTGCGAAGGAAGCCCTTGAGCGATGGGCTTTGGGGATCGACTCCGATGCCCAGGAGATGGAACTTGTCGAAGCCTTCGCCAGGACATATCGAAAGCTCTATCCCCGCAAAGAAAGGGACTCCGGCCCTGGCGCACGCCTCACGGCACTCGAGGACGCCATCCGTGTTGTCGTGGTCGGTAAGCGCCAGCGCTGAGTATCCGCGCGCCTTTTCGGCGATCGCGGACGGCGACAGGGTGCCGTCGCTGGCGGTGGAATGGACATGGAAATCAACCAGCATCGCGCTAGCCTTCTATCGATTTCCTCAAGACATCGATCCATGCCGAGAGGCGATCTTTCGAGTCGCATTCGACAAGAAGCCTCAGATAGGGCTCGGTGTTGGACTTCCTGACGCTCACCCACCCGTCGGCGAACTCGAGCCTTACGCCATCCATATCGCTTCGTCCGGTCTCCGCGCCAAACGACTTAGACGCGTCAAGAACGCGCGCTATCGCGGCATCCTTGTCCTCCACCCTGAAGTTCATCTCGCCCGAGTTCGCGTAGCGCGAGACTATCGGACGCATCATCGCGGAGAACGGCATCCCACGGGCCTTTGCGCGCGCAACCTCGGAGAGTATCCGCGTCGCGGCGAGGAGCCCCGAGTCGCAACCGAAGAACTCCGAAAAATAGTAGTGCCCCGCGAGTTCGCCGCCGCAGAGCGCGCCTACCTTTCGCAGGATCGGCTTGGCGAACGCATGGCCTACAGGCACCATGACAGGCTCGAAGCCGTCTTCGCGGAGAGCCTCGACCGCTCCTCTGGAGGTTCTGACGTCATGGATTATCTTAAGCGGCGAGCCGTTTGACGACTCCGGCGAATGAGCCCTTCTCGTGGCCCTCGCCACCACCGGAACAAGGTAGTCAGGCTGGACGAACTCCCCGTTCTCGTCGACGAACATCGCGCGGTCGGCGTCGCCATCGAATATCACGCCGCAATCGAGCCCGTTCTCGCGGACGGCCTTCGCCAGCTGCTCGCGGGCCTCGGCCTTGAGCGGATTCGGCGAGTGGCACGGAAAAGCGCCATCGGGACTGTCATTGAGGAGAAGCGCTCCCGGGAACATCTCCCTGGCGAATATCGAGGCCATCCCGTTCGAACAGTCCACGGCGAACTTGAGGTTGGAGAAGTCGCCCGCGCGTTCCTTCTGCCAGGCGATGTAGCGCCCAAGCGCGTCCTTGACGGGAATCGCGTCGGGCTTGGCGTCTCCCGTCCCTTGACCTGCGTCCGATTTCACAAGACGTTCCACTTCGCCCAATCCGTCGGCGTAGCCGACCGGGAGCGATGTCGCCTTTGACACCTTAAGGCCATTGTCTGTAGGCGGGTTGTGGGAGGCCGTGACCATCACAGAGCCGTCGAAACCGTCCTCCGCCGTAAAGAAGTATACCATCGGGGTGGTCGAGCGACCGATATCGTAGACCGCTACGCCAGACTCTGCAAGGCCGAGGACGAGGCTGTCGCGAACCGCATCGGACGTGGTTCTGCAGTCTCGCCCGACGAGCCACCTGCGGCCCTTTACGACCTTCGGGAGGGCGCGCCCCACCCTGTAGACCGTATCAAGATCGAAATCGGCGCCGAATGTGCCCCTCATGTCGTATGCTTTAAAGAAGCCCATAGCGCCGGTTTCCTTTCCGTATGTTGATTGCCGCTATATCTTCCAGCCGCCGATCCCGAGGCCGCGGCAGACCTCGGATATGAGCAGGAGCAGCATGAGCGCCGGAGCGATGTACTTGACCATCACTACGTACACGGACTTGCGCTTCATAGGACGTCCGTCAGCTTCGCATTCGTCGATGATGGACTTCGGACCAATGACCCAGCCGACGAAGACGCATGTCGCTATGGCGACGATCGGCATCAGGGCGGAGTTGGTCACGAAGTCGAACCAATCGAGGAACTGCATTCCGCTGTCGCCAGGGAACACGTGAAGCTTGACATGGCCCCACGCCCCGTAACCGAGCGCGGAGAAGACCGAGAGGAACATGATGAGCGCGGTCGTGAAGAAGGTCGCAGCCTTGCGCTCTATCAGGAGCATGTCGCACGCGGACGCCACGCAGGCCTCCATGAGCGAAATCGCCGAGGTCGCCGCGGCAAAGGCGACAAGCAGGAAGAATCCCATTCCGATCCAGGGACCTGCCGCGCCCAACGTCGCGAAGACCTTGGGAAGAGTGATGAACATTAGCCCGGGACCGGCCTTCATCGCCTCGTGGACATCCATGCCGGACTTTACGGCGAACATGTACACGACCGGGATGATCATGAGACCTGCTATGAGAGCGACCAGGGTATCGAAAAGCTCGATGCGGCGAACGCTCTTCACGATCGAGTCGGACTTGTTCATATAGCTTCCGTAGGTGATCATTATGCCCATCGCGAGCGAAAGCGAATAGAACATCTGGCCCATCGCGCCAAGGACCGTCTTTGCGAGAAGGACTATCGAGAACCTGCCGTCGGGCGTCGACACGCAATCGAGGTTCGGCACCAGGTAGTACTTCAATCCGGCACCGGAGCCCGGAAGGAATATCACATACACCGAGATCGCGATCGCCATCAGGAAGAGAATCGGCATCATGACCAGGTTCGACTTCTCTATCCCGTTCTTTACGCCGAGAAGGATGATCACCGCGCACGCGACGATGAACACGAGCCCGTAGCCGAAGGGCGCGAACGGCGCCGATATGAACGAGCCGAAGAAGTCACCCGAGTTGACCGCACCTTCGCCGAGCAGATTGACGCCGGTAAGCGCCATATGGGCGTAGGCCTTGAGGTAGTAGAGGACCCATCCTCCGATCACGCAGTAGTATGGAGTTATGAGAACCGGAATGATCGTCCCGAGAAAGCCTATGAAACCCCACTTCCTGTGGAGAATGGAATAGGCGGTAAGAGGCGCCTGCTTGGTCATTCGTCCGACGGCGATCTCGGTCACCATAAGCGTGAAGCCGAGAGTAACCACGAGCACAAGGTAGACTGCGATGAACATGCCTCCGCCATACTGCGCGGCAAGGTACGGGAACCTCCAGAGATTTCCGAGTCCGATCGCAGAAGCGGCGGCAGCCAGCACGAATGCCAGCTGCCCAGACCAACTTGCCCTTTTGGGCTGTTGCATTTCCATGGTATCAGAAATCGTAGAACGCGGTGAACTGGAAGCGGTCGTTGCTCGCATCTCCGTCGCTGTAGTACGAAGTCCTCAGGTGGGCGTACTCGACACCGAAATGGAGGTTGTCGTTGAACTGGTAGAACGCCGCGATGTAAGCGCGATCGTTGTAGGTCCTGCCTGCGGCGTAACGCGCCTCGGAGTCCTTCGGATCGTCGAAGCCGTAGCCGACCGCGAAAGCCCACGTGTCGTTCAAGTCATACTTGAGGTCGATGAAGCCGCCCATGGTCGACACTTCCGAACCCCTCATGCCGGGGCCGCGGAAGCCGACCGTCTGGCCGATGCCGGCCTGGACGCCGCCTAGGTTCTCGCCCGCGAAGAGCTGACCGGTAAGGGTGAACTTGTCGAGGAAGGGAATCTTGGCTGCGACCATGACCATATCCGTGTCATACTCGTCGGAGCCGCCGTACGAACCGTCTTCGTAGATGCGGTGGGACTTGTCGCGGCCGTACATTCCGCCGATGCCGACGAGCCAGCGGCGATCGCCCTCTTCCCAGGCGGCCTTGTGGTCGTAGACGACGGCGCCTTCGAAGAGGCCCCATGCGGAAGCGGAGTTGTCCTGGTTTTCGTCGCCATCGCGATCTTCGCCCATTCCGTTGCCGTTCTTGACGAGGCCGGCGCGGATTTCGAGCGAGCTATCATCCCACTCCCAGCGCTTCGTCACGCGGATCTGCGGGCTGCGGCGGTACGGGTGGCCGCACTGCTCAAGCCAGGCGCCGTCGATCTCGTTGGGGGTGACCATCTTCCAGAGATGCCAAGTCTGGCCGAAGAGGATGTCCCAGCCGGTCTCTTCGTGGTTCATCGCGAAGTAGAGGTGACGGAAGTGGAAATCGGGATGGTTCGCATCATCGTTTGCGAGGTCGAACTCGAACTTGCCGCGGAACTTCCAGCCGTTGTATAGCTCAGGAGCGTCGAAGTTGAAGCCCAGGATCGAGTCGTTCATGCTGAACGTCGTCTGGTGATCGCCGTTCCTGCCGCCGTTCTTGCGCGGACGCACCCAGTCGGTGTAGATGTCGACATCAGTCTTGTGGGTGTTGTGGACGGCCTCGAACGTCAGATAGCCGTAGGGCGTAATCTGGAAGCCGGACTCGCTGAGCGGCTCGAAGATGCGCGCCGTCGTATCGGCGAGGAAGTACTTGCGGCCGGAGCCGGTGGTGAATATCCTGCCGGACTCGCTCCGCTCGGTCGTCTCGTCGACATTGAGCGCGGTCGCGGCGGCGATCTCGTTCTTGAACGACTCTTCGGTCGCCTCGAGCTGCTTCTTGTTGGACTCCTGGATCGCTATAAGATCACGCTTGGCCGATTCCTGGATCGTGTCGAGCTCACGCGCATACTCGGCCTTGAGGGCGGCGATCGCGTTCGCGTTATCCTCTTTCACTGCGGCGAGCTGATCCTTGCAGGTCTTCTGCGCTGCCATGAGGTCGCGCTTGTCGGTCGCATGCGCCGAGACGAGCTCGCGATTCTGCTCCTCAAGCTCGGCAATACGGTCTGCCTGAGCCTTGTTCTCCGCCTCAAGCCGCTGGAGACGCTCGAAAATTGCCTGCAGGTCGGCTTGCGTAACCGGATCTTCCGGCGCAGCCTCGATACCGACGGCAAGGCCGGCGGCGAAGAGCGCTGACAAGATAAGTCTTTTCATGTTTGAATCAGTGTCCTTTAGGTTGGTTGATTACGGTATTTTACCAGAGTTCTCAGCGAAAGGTCAAGTCACAGGTCCAGTTCGCCTTGGCGCGAAGCCGGCTTGAGGCCAAGGAGCTGCCAGGCCGAAGACGCGGCCACACGCCCCTTGGGCGTACGCTCCATGTATCCGTTCATTATGAGGAACGGTTCGTAGGCCTCCTCGATGGTATCGGGCTCTTCGCCCACCGAGACGGCTATTGTCGAAAGCCCGACAGGCCCTCCTCCGAACTTCACGCAAATCGTCTCAAGTATGCGCCTGTCCATCTCGTCAAGTCCGTTCGGGTCGATCTCCAGCAGCCCAAGCGACGCCTTCGCGACTTCGCCGGTTATGAAGTTCCCGGCCTTGACCTGGGCGTAGTCCCTGACACGCCTCAAAAGGTTGTTGGCGATTCTGGGGGTGCCGCGCGAACGGCGCGCAATCTCCATGGCTCCTGCGTCGTCGATGTCGACGGCAAGCTTTGCGGCGCTTCTCCTGACGATCTCGGCGAGTTCGGCGGGAGTGTAGTAGTCAAGCCTGTTGACGAGGCCGAACCTCGCCCTGAGGGGCGCCGCGATAAGTCCGATCCTGGTCGTGGCGCCGACGAGCGTAAAGCGCGGAAGCTCGAGACGGACCGACCTCGCATTGGGCCCCTGATCTATCATTATGTCGATGGCATAGTCCTCCATCGCCGAATAGAGGTACTCCTCCACCGTCTTTGCCATGCGGTGTATCTCGTCGATGAAAACGATGTCGCCCGGCTCCAGGCTCGTGAGAAGTCCCGCAAGGTCGCCCGGTTTCGTGATCACGGGGCCGCTCGTCGTCTTTACGTTCACGCCCATCGCCTCGCCGAGAATGTAGGAAAGCGTCGTCTTGCCGAGGCCGGGGGGACCGGAGAAAAGGACATGATCCAACGATTCGCCGCGATCCTTCGCCGCCTGCACAGCCAGCATGAGCCTGTCGCGTATCTTGGACTGCCCTACGAACCCCTCGAAGTCCGTCGGCCTCAGTCTGTTGTCAAAAGCCGTGTTTGCCCTATTGAGCTCCTCGCTCTGTCGCATAGTATGCATGCGGGAGATTATATCATAAATCGCGGGGAGAAGTGGTGCTCGGGGCGGGACTCGAACCCGCAAGGATCTCTCCACATGCACCTCAAGCATGCGTGTCTGCCAATTTCACCACCCGAGCAGGTGTTGAAAACGGGTGATAGTATACTATATTTCTCCGACGCGCGCAAGGGGGTATGTTAAAAATTTTCGGCAGCGGGGAAACTCTTCACAACCTTCAGGATATTCCTGTTGTGACCGCGCGTGTATACGACCTGATCGGACATCTTCTTCACCATGAGAAGGCCAAGCCCGCCTATCGGGCGCTCCTCGGCGGAGAGCGTCGTATCGGGATCGATGTGGCCGAGCGGATCGTACGGCGCTCCGTCGTCGGAGAACACGAGCGTCACGGATCTCGGGTTCTCCACGACCGTGATGTCGACCTCAAAGCCATGCGCGCCGGAGTAGTTCACGATGTTGCTCGTGATCTCGTCCAGGATTATGTTGAGCGTCGCGACCTGCGGACTGTCCGCAAGGGAGACTTCCTCCATGGTCTTGTCGAGGAAATCGGTAGCCTCGGATATTCCGTCCCTGGTCGCGGGGAAAAGGCGCGAAAAGACGCGCGGCGGCGCAAGGTACTGCAAGGCGAGGACCGTAATGTCGTCCGCCTGCGGCGAGCCGTCGGCAAAGGCGGTGACCGCGGCCCTCACGAGCTTGCAGATGTGCGAAGGCGCGGAGGATTTCGCCGCCCCGACCACGTCCAGCAGCCTGTTGTCGCCGAAGAAGACACCGTGGGGATCGAGCGCCTCCGTTACGCCGTCTGTGTAAAGGAGAAGCGATTCGCCGACCTTGAGCCGCGTCATGCGCGGCTTGTAGACTATTCCGTCCATCACGGCGAGCATGCAGCCCGACATCGGACGCAGATACCTTGGTGCGGCATCCTTCCTCATCACGACCGGAGGGTTGTGGCCCGCGTTCGCGAAAGTTATGATGCCGGTCTCAATGGAGAGGACGCCGACCCAGACGGTGAGGAACATGTTCGCCGGATTGTTGCGGCAGAGCTCGGCATTGACCTTGGTGAGCGCGGCCGCGGGATCGTGCAGCGCGAGCAGCGTATCCTTTATGAGCGTCTTCGCCGTCATCATGTAAAGCGCGGCGGTTATGCCCTTCCCGGAGACGTCGGCCACGAGGAAGGCGTAGTGAGAATCGTCAAGCGGGAAATAGTCGTAGAAGTCGCCGCCAACCTCCTTCGCGGTGGACATGTCGGCCGAAAGCCTGAAGCGCGGATCCGCCGGAAGCACGTTCGGCATCGCCGCATTCTGTATGGTGTTCGCGATCGCAAGGTCCTTGGCGCGAATTTCGCCCTCCGCCGCCAGATAGGCCCTGAGGCTCGCGGAGTCGCGCATGACACGGTCGATAAACCATCCGAACGCAACGAGGACAAGGAAGGTCAATATCCCGAAAACAGTCACGTAGGCAGTCCTGAGACCGAAGAACTCGGATTCCGGAACGGCCGGGACGAAGCGGTGTCCGCCGAAGACATAGTTACGGCAATAGCATTTGTCGCCGAACAAGGTCTGGACAAACGTCCTGCCGGCGCCCGTCTCGCCCCTGAGCTCGTAGGGACGGGCCGCCTCGGAATCGAAGCCCGCCTCCTTGAGGAAGGATGCCTCGTCGCGATGCCGCGCCGGATTCGAGATCATGCGGTCGTTCGTGACGTCGGCGCAAAGGAAGAACCCCTTCTCGCCAAGAAGCCATTCGTCGAAGACGAAACCGAGCATCTCGACAAGCATCCCCGAAAGATGCTTCTCGTCGAGTCCGACCTGGATGAACCCGTTGCCGCCGGGGAAGGCCGCGCCGAGGTATTTGCGGCGCACGTCTGGATTGTGCGCGCCGGCGCGAAACCTCTGGGAGTAGGTAGTCGTGGTTCCGTTCGTCAGGACCATGAACTTCGCGGACTCCGGGAAGTCCAGCATCGAGACTCCCAGGCACCTCGGGTCGTTCGACGCAATGTTGTTGCCGTTCCTGTCGACGATGTTGATCTCGTCGATGTCGAGAATTTTCGCGAACCCCTGCATTTCCTCGACAGTGTGGGGCCTTGCCTTGCCGAACGACCGGACGGACGACTTGGCGACATGCCCGAGCATCGTATCGATAGCGCCGAAGATGGTGCTCCTGAAGTCGAGTATCGCGTAGTCCAGGAGAGCCTCGGTCTTGTGCATCGCCTGGCTGGTGCCGACGCACCATGCGACGGAGATGAAGATCGCATACAGGGCGAGCCCTACGACAGCTATGGCACAACGGCGCTTGTTCATGTCAGACGATGTTGAATATGCCGCTGCAGCCGGTAATGTCGAAGACGTTCCTGACGGTTGCATTCGGATGTGCGATCGTCATCTTTCCCCCACAGGCGATCATCGCCTTCTGCGCACCCAGAAACACGCGCAGGCCGGCCGAGGCCACGTACTCGAGCTCGGCGATGTCGAACTCGAGCTCGTTTATCCCTTCAAGCTTGAGTTCGGCTTCGAGCATCGGGGAGGTGTTTGTATCGAGCCTTCCAATGACTTTTAGCGCAAGCTTCGATCCGTCCAGTTTCTTTTCAATCTGCATTGGCCTATGAAAACTCCTTGTCGGTATTGTATCATTTTCCCGCGCTTCATTGCAAACCAGGGAACCCCCTTCTACCTCCGTTGTTTTGCTTTCCTAGGTGCGGCTTGTTTCGACGCAACCGTGCTTCCTCGTCGTCCCTCACACGCTGTCTCTTACTCACTTCCTGGCTCAGTCGCTTCCCCTCGCAATCTAAGTGCCGCGATTATCACTATGTTACCATGTACTTACTCTCGCAACTGTTATGCGAATGGGCTTATAGAACGGGTCGCGCGGTACCGGCCTTCGACGACAGCATGTTCACGTAAAAACGAACTCCCGCATGACATCGGCCGCACGGGAGTCGTCTGCTGACTCTTTTCCGCAGCGGCGGTCAGTCCTGCAGCTTGACCTGCTCCTGCTCGATGCTGACGATGTCGAAATCGGGGAACTTGCCTTCGCCCAGCTCCGCGTCAGACATGTTCTTGATCTTCATCGTCGATGTGATCTTGAGCTGCGCGATGTCGGGCGTGGTTTTGTCGTTAAGGTGCTTCAGCCCGTACGACTGTCCATTCTGGTCTTGCATCTGGGTAAGGCGGGTGTGGACGTAGATGGTCCTGGTGATCGTGACGTCCCCGTTGTCGTCAATCGTTATGTTGGAGCTGTCGCGGCTGTCGCGATACCCCTGGGCGCCAACTCCATATTTGAGCGCCTCCGTGTGCGTAATGCCTCCCACCAGCTGTCTGTCCCCGGGTTTGTCGTGGGTTTGGTGTATCAAGCCCTCGATGGCGCCGCCGAGGCCAGCCGCCATGCCGCACGAGACCGACACCAGCTGGCGCATCTTCTTGTGGTTGTCGTCGAACTTTGTCTCGAGGAAATCCACGAAGCCGCGGCGGTCCGGGGTGTCGGCCATGAAGTTCTTGCCCTTGTCGACGTCGAATTGCGGTGGAATTTCATTGCCGTTGAACTTGACGTAACCGCGCGAGTACTCGCGAACGGTTTGCGGCAGCACCCCCGTCACCAGGCTTTTCTGTTCGCCAGGATTTTTGTTCTTGCTGATATCCGCAATTTCCTCAAGCATGATTTCCTTCAGCCTGTTCTTTACGAGGTTGACCTCTTTTTCGCCATTGAGCCTGAGGGATATGTCGGTCAGCTTGATCATATCGGGGTTTGCCTTGAGGAAAGCCACCACGCTATCGGGACGGGACATTGGCAGCGATGTTACCTCAGGCTTGGTGATCGCCTCGGCGTAGAACGCCGACTCCATCTCGTCGATGAAGCGCTCACAGGCAATATCGCACTTTGAGCCTGTGCCGTGCACTTTCTGGAAAAGATCCTTAATCTCTTGCTTCTGGGCTTCACTGAAGCGCATTTTGGCATCGCCGTTGGCGGCGAGGCTGGTGCAGAAATTGTCCAGCATATCCATTCGTCCGAACGGATCGGAAGACAGGAAGATGGCCAGATCGTCGAACACCTTATTCGGGATGGAAACATTCTGCCCTTTATTCGCTTTGGCCTTTTCTGCCGCTTCCCTCAGCTTGTCGGCTGCGCTCGGCGCGAGATCATTGGCCACCGCGATCTTGTATGCTCCACCAAGCTTGTCGTATGCGCTGTTGGCATCCGTGACGATGGGTTTCAGTATCGTCTTGAACGCATCCAGCAGCTCCTTGTTGTCCGCATTTTTGATCGTACGGAACACATTCGGCAACATGTTAGCCAACTCGAGGAATCCCTTCTGGCGGAAGAGCGTTTCCAAGATCGTCTTGCGGTCGGTGAGGGCGCCCTCCCTCAGCTGACTGGCCAGATTGTCCATCGTCTCCGCAATCTCGTTGCATTTGCTGCACAGCTTGGCGAACTCGTTTTTGAAACCATCCGGCGGATTGAGCCTGTCGAAGCTTTCGCCCACACCGTCGAGCAGGTGACGGTATTTGTCCGCAATGCGTCCGGCCACATCGGCCAGATTGCGTACCGCAGCCTGGGATCCGCCATTCCTCACCAGCTTAAGGTCCTGCGCGTCGGGCTTCCAGGCGTCCAATCCGCCCTGGAAATCATCGCCGCTCTTGATGAAGAGGTTGTTTGCGTCGGCACCTGCGGTAAGCATCTCGACAAGCGCCTGCTGTGGCGTGCAATCGGTCTCTTTAGCGTAAATGTTCGCGGCCGTGTTGAGCTTGCCGAAATCGGTGCGCTTGTATCCTGCATTCAAGGCCATTTCCGCCAGCTTGTTTCCCTCATCACTCGTGGAGGAGAAGACATTGATGCGCCCGAGCTGCTCGATCGCTTTCTTGACCGCGATGATGCGGCGCGCCGTCAGCGGCTTTCCGCACCCGTAGTCCTTCATCAGCATCGCGCTCTTGACGGAGTCGGGAACGTTCTTCTCGCCGCCGAACATGTCGTAGACCGTCTGCTTGAAGAGTTCACGCACCTCGTTGTTGACACGTTGGGCGCCGCTGCCTCGCAGAAAGCTGAGGCTGACCCAGTCGATCTTGTCGGTGGCTTTGATGTTGCGTTCCTCGAGCGGTGTGTTTCCCGCTACGTCGCCCTTGGTGGCGATGGCCGTCTTCTTGCCATTTTTGATCGCATTCTCGGCGAATTGGACGAATCGGTTGAACTGCGTGCTTACAACATCTAGCATGGTTTTTCTCCTTGATGGTAGGTTTACAGCGCTGTCTACACACGAACAGGCAAAAGGTTACACGTTCGTTCAATATTTTTTCATATTTTCCCGCCGATTACAACCGGAACTTTCAAGCCCTCCCATCGCCTCACCGGCGATATCGACTGCCTTGAGAAGCCCTTCGCGATTGCGCGCCACGGTCATGAGCCAAGGAGCCATCAAAAAGCCTTTCAGCCTCGCCGCGCCGATGTGTTCGCGGCAAAACGGCACAAGGGCGTCCATGTTCCTCTCCGTGGCCCAGATCGATCCGCAGGGGATCTGGTCGAATCCGGCCTTCTCCAGATCGATGAATGCCGACGGGCCCGCCACAGCCTCCGGCCAGGCTGACGCCATGATCCGCCCTTCCATCAGTTCGCGGCTGCAGATCTCAGGCGAGAAATCAGTGCGGTAGTACCAATTGCTCTGCAGAACGCTCTTCGGCATGCGTCTCAGGTATTCGTCGCGATGATGCCACAGATAGTCGCTCCATATCCACGCCCTGGCCCCATGCTTCTCGACTTCACGGCGGAAGAATTCGAAATCGTGCCACCACAGCTCCCCCTGCCGCACCACGATATACGCGCTTTCCTCCTGCGCAACCGGCATTTCCTCGTCATAGCCCAAGTGTATGAATCGCGGATGGTCGAACAGCTCGGCCACGTCCCGGATCAGATCGGCGCACACCTCGTAGTATTTTGCGGTGGAGACCATGCGATGATACTCCTTAAGCCAGGTGTCGTGGGTGGTGGAGAAGTTGAGCTTAGGGATCGGCTCCAGACCCAGCTCGCGCAGCCGCCGCAGCTCCTCCTTGAGCTTATCCGCGCTCCACGACCCGTTCACCGCGAGCTCCGGGTGGCTGGGATACACAACGCCCTCGCCCAGAGCCAGAACCACCATGTTGAACCCCTTCTCGGCCATGCGCTCCGTCACCTCGCGCCACACCTCCTCGTCGAAGCGCAGGTTGTCCGAAAGCGCGCGCTCCTTCTGCCGATGCGACACCGGAATGTAGTCCGGGCTCAACGGCTCGGCGTGGAGATTGTTCCCCAGCTTGATCATCATCGCCCGTATCTCGCCGTCCTGCGCCATGCAGGGCGAAACTGATGCAGCGATCGCGGCAAATATAGCCAGAGCCAGCAGTTTATTATTCATACCGCAACATCCTTTCTTGTTCCATCGATATTTTACCATTTCCCTCGCCGGAAGAGGAGTCTTAGCCGCACCTTCTTCTCCCTCCTCCCTCGCCTTTCAATGTGCGGCTTGTTTCGACGCAACCGTGCTCCCTGTGCCCCTTTGCCGATTTGAGCGTCCATGCGACCGCTCGACATACACGAGTATGTCGTCGGGTCGCAGTCCTGCTCA
>Ga0265298_10007919_pt1 | contig 12835 bp, 12 predicted proteins | sample AusTroGonzalo_MG_3_FD_193486 | JGI IMG/M metagenome (GOLD analysis project Ga0265298, IMG submission 193486) | Bovine rumen microbial communities from tropical cattle in Woodstock, Queensland, Australia - Gonzalo_01 | ecosystem: Host-associated > Mammals > Digestive system > Stomach > Rumen ... | reverse complement strand
TTCCGGGACCGGCAAGTTTGCCGCGCAGCTGCTTGAGCGCGGGAACATCGTTTACGGTGTGGAGCCCAACGACGATATGCGCCATGCGGCGGAAAATGAGCTGCGTCGGTTTACAGGTTTCCACTCCGTAGCGGGGGATGCCGCGAACACTACTCTTGCAGCCGGTTCCGTGGACTTTATTACGACGGCGCAGGCATTTCACTGGTTTGATGTGGAAGCCTTTCGCAGGGAGTGCGCACGCATTTTACGAGGCGGCAAGGTGTTTCTGATCTGGAATATCCGCGATGAGTCGGACCCGCTGAATCGGGAGCTGTACCGGATCTACAGGCAATTCTGTCCGACCTTCAGGGGCTTCAACGGGGGACTGAAGAAGGATGATCCTAGGATCACGGAATTCTGTCGAGGGGAATACGAGTTTGTCTCGTTTGACAATCCGCTGCAGCAGGATCGTGACACGTTTCTTGCGAGAAGTCTCTCGGGTTCTTATTCCCTCAAGGCCGGAGATGATCGGTATGAGGAGTATATGAAAACACTTACGGATACGTTTGAGCGATACGCCGTGAACGGGGTCGTAACGGTTGCCAACGGTTCGGTGGCGTACATAGGAACGGTATGAGGGGAATTTGCCGGATAGAGAGGTTATAGAAGTACATGGACTATGAGATCATGAAAGCGACCGAGGAGGATCGCAGCGAGATCCTGGCGCTCTACAGGGCACAGCTGGGGCGTGAATACTGCGCGTGGGATGAGGAGTATCCGGACGATGAGACGATCGATTATGATCTCTCGAGGGACGCTCTGTTTGTGATGAAGAATAACGGGCATGTTGTGGCAGCTGTATCGCTCGAGGAGGACGAGGATGTCGACAAACTCGAATGTTGGGATGAGCGCCTCGCCCCGGAGGGAGAGCTCGCGAGGATCGCAGTGCTACCCGATGAACAGTGCAAAGGACTCGGGCGCATCATGCTGCAGTACGGCATGGACGAGCTGAAGCGGCGGGGCTTCCGCGGAATTCACATGCTGGTGAACAAGCACAATGTGAAGGCGATCCGGTGCTATGCGGTGTTCGGATTCCGCACGGTCGGTGAATGCCGCATGTACGAGCAGGATTTTCTGTGCTATGAAAGAGAACTGTAAGGAGGTAATGAACTATGCCGTTTATCGATTCCAAGATCAGTATCAAGGTCACAGAGGAGCAGGAGAAGGAACTCAAGACAAGACTCGGAAAAGCCATCACTGTGCTTCCGGGCAAGAGCGAAACCTGGCTGATGACAGGCTTTGAGGACAACTACCATCTCTATTTCAGAGGCGACAACAGCCAGCCCACGGCGTTCGTGTCGGTGAGCGTTTACGGCGAGCCCGACAGCGAGGCGTTCTCCGATCTGACCGCGGAGATCGCGAAGATCTTCGGGGATGTCCTGGGAATCGCCGCCGACCGCATTTACGTCCGGTACTCGGCGACACAGGACTGGGGCTGGAACGGAGGAAATTTCTGATCTGCAGGAGTTATCACACGCGGCGGAAAATGTCGCGGAGAACAGCGGAGGAGTCGGAGGGGCTATGGCGACATTGTTGATAGCCGTGATCTATGCGGCATTTATCGGATTGGGCCTTCCCGATTCTCTGTTCGGGGCTTCCTGGCCGTCAATCTACACGGAGTTTGATCTGCCGTTCTCACTCGGCGGACTTGTCACAGCGATCTGTTTTATCGGGACGACGCTGTCGAGCCTGATGAGTTCAAGGCTGATCAAACGATTCGGGACCAACAGACTCACGGCGGGCTGTACGCTTTTAACCGCGCTGGCGTTGTTTGGTTACAGCGCGTCGGGGAGTTTCATTTTCCTGTGCCTGTTCGCGGTTCCGCTCGGACTCGGCGCGGGCTCGATCGACACGGGACTCAACAACTACGTTGCGCTGCACTACAGCGCCTCACAGATGAGTTTCCTGCACTGCTTCTACGGTGTCGGTGTCACCGTGAGCCCGTTCATCATGACGCTCGTGTTCCGCAACGGAATGAACTGGAGGACCGGATACCGGATCGCGGCGTTCATCCAGCTCGGACTGGCGATCCTTCTGATCGCGACGCTTCCCGTCTGGAAGAAGGTTCACGGGAAGGAGACCGTGGCGGAGGAAGAGTTTGAGACGCTGACACTGCGGCAGGCGGCGTCGATCCGCGGCGTCAAAGTCATGTGGCTTCTGTTTGTCTGTTCGGTGGCGATCGAGGCATCGGCAGGCGGATGGAGCAGTACGTTTCTGGTCGAGCACCGACACGCGAGCGACGAGTTCGCCGCGGCGGCCGTAACGGTCTACTATTTCGGGATGACACTCGGAAGATTCCTGTCCGGCGTGGTCGCGCAGAAACTACACAGCTGGAAGATCGTCAAGATCGGACTTTTCGTGCTCGGAGTTGCCCTCGCATTGCTTGTACTTGTCCCGAACAGCTACGTGACGGTCGCGGCGCTGATGCTGATCGGGATCGGCAACGGACCGATGTTCCCGAATTTCAATTTCCTTGCCCCGGAAAATTTCGGCGAGAAGCGGTCGTCCGCGATCATCGGAACGCAGATGGCGGTCTCAAGTTTTGCCTTCCTTGCCGGACAGGTGTGCTGCGGCTTGCTGGGGCAGGCGGTCGGCATGTGGGTGTTCCCCTTTTACCTCGCTGCGTTCTACGTGCTGATGCTGATCGTGTTCGCGCGCGGGACCAAGATCTGGTACATGCCCGGACTGTTCGAGCGGCAGGATCATTAGAAAACTCAGAAAACACAAAGTCCCCGCTGCATGGGTGCGGGGGACAAACAGGCGTGATTAAGGAGAAAAGGTATGCAGGAGTTTTATATCGACAGTGACGGAACAAAGCTTCACGCGAAGCTGGATCGCCCCGAGGGCGTTGAACGGGGACCGCTTTGCATTTTGATCCATGGCTTCACCGGCCACATGGAGGAGGATCATATCATTGCGGCGCAGAAAGCGATGAACGACGCGGGAGTCGCCGTGCTCCGCGCGGAGATGTTCGGCCACGGCGGAAGCGACGGAAGATTTTCCGACCACACGCTCTACAAATGGGTGACCAACGCGCTCTCCGTCGTAAAATACGCGAAAACATTGCCGTTCGTGACGGACCTGTACATAAGCGGTCACTCACAGGGAGGTCTTTTGACGATGCTGATCGGAGGCATGTGCGCGGACGATTTTGCGGCGATCCTGCCTCTTTCGCCGGCGTGGATGATCCCGGAGATGGCGCGCGAGGGCAATGTCCTCGGCGCGGTGTATGATCCGAAGCATATCCCGGAGAAGGTAGTCTCCGACGGCTGGGAGCTGTCCGGCGACTATATCCGCGTGGCACAGACGATCCACGTGGAGGACGAGATCGCGCGGTACGAAGGGCCGGTTGTGATCATTCACGGCGACGCGGACGAGACCGTTCCGTATTCCTATGCGGAGAAGGCCGTGAAGCTTTACAGAAACGCGCAGCTCATCCCGATCCACGGTGATGACCACTGTTTCACGAGGCATCTCGATCAGATGGCGGACGCGATCCGTCGCTATTTCAAAGGTCGCCGGCAGGGCTGACCATCGCACGCGGGGTCATGCGCGATCCTGCTGATTCCAGAACAGTTTGACCAGATCGAAGATGATCCTGGCGATCTCCTCCGGCGGCTCCGGCTGGTCGGAGAGGAGCCATTTGCGGATGACCGAGTACGAGCCGTAGATTACAAACTCTTTCGCGTACTTCCGGATCACTTCCGAATGCGTGGTCAGGATGCGATCCTCAATCTGCTGCGTGATCAGGGACAGCGAGAACACCTCGTCCAGAAACGTGTTGGAGGAGGAAGACCGCAGCAGAACGCGGCAGGCGTCCCGGTGAGTGTCAATATACGTCAGAATATTCTGCAGGCTGAAGAGATCCTCTTTGGCCTGCAGATTTATTTCGAGCTCGTGAATGAAATCCGCCTGGATATCGCTCATCAGATCGAACGGACTTCCGTAGTATTTGTAAAATGTGGTCCGGTTGATCTCCGCGCTCTGGCAGATCTCGTAGACCGTGATCTTCTCGATCGGCTTGTTCTCCAGCAGTCTGACAAGCGCTTCCTTCAGCATTCGTTTGGTCACGCGTATTCTCTGATTTTCCATGCTCTCACCTCGAAAAAAATTGAAATAAACCCGGCTGACGATCGGTTTCTGCGTCGAAACCATGTCAACAAATTTCGCCGATCTGTTGACTTCCCGACATTTACATAATGATTTGTAAAACAATAAACAAAACGAAGTAAACAGTCTGTTGATTTTGCATGTCAAATTGTTATCATACTATCGCGCATGCAATATAAAATCAAGAGGAGTTTTGCGATGAAGAAAATTGCTGAGTTTATTGTTGAGCGTAGAGTGTGGATATTGATCGCCGTGCTGGTATTTGCCGGCGTGTGCGCCGTTCTGATCCCGAAGGTCGGGATCAACACCGACATGGCGAAGTACCTTGCCGACGATTCCTCCATGAAGATCGGAATGGACATCATGGAGGAAGAGTTCCCGGGGGCGGAGGATGACTATACCATCCGCGTGATGTTCCGCGGGCTGACCGGGGAGCAGAAGCTTGCCATGCAGGAGAAACTTGCCGGCATCCGTTACGTCACAAAGGTTGATTACAAGCCGGACGACGAGGCGTACAACCGGGATGACTACGTCAAATATGTTCTTCACACGGAGTATGACTACGATTCCGATGAGGAGAAGTCCATCGAGGAAACGCTCGCTTCGGACTACTCGGAAAACGGGATGAAGTTCACGAACGACAGCGGCGACCACCCGAACATTCCGACCTTCGTGCTCATCGGTGTCGTCCTGATCCTCACGGTCATTCTGATCATCATGTGCAATTCCTGGATCGAACCGTTTCTGTTTCTGTTCACCATCGGAATGGCTGTCGTGATCAACTTCGGGACCAACATTGTGATGGGATCGATCTCGGAGACCACATTTTCCGTGACCGCCATGCTGCAGCTTGTGCTTTCCATGGATTACTCCATCATTCTGGCGAACCGGTACCGGCAGGAGCTGGCGCAGACGACGGACCGCAAGGCCGCGATGAAAGCGGCGGTTACGGGGGCATTTTCCTCCATCTCCGGCAGTTCGCTGACTACGATCGTGGGTCTGCTGGCGCTCGTCTTCATGAGATTCAAGATCGGTCTGGATCTGGGTATCGTGCTTGCCAAGGGCGTGCTTTTCAGCGTCCTCTGTGTATTCCTGATCCTTCCGGGACTTCTGTTGTCGTGCTCCGGTCTTCTGGAGAAGACGAAAAAACCGGTGCCGAAGATCCCAACAGGAGGACTGGCAAGGATCTGCGACAAATACCGCCTGGTGTTCGCGGTGCTGTTTGTGCTGCTGTTTGCCGGAGCGTTCATCCTGAAGGAGCGAACCGTCATCAGTTACGCGACGATCAGCAATGATGCCGTGGCGGAGGTGTTCCCGAAGGACGAGACCGTCGTTCTGGTGTACGATAACCGGGATGACGGGAAAATGACGGAACTTGCCGCCGAGATGGAAACCTGGGAGGGCGTCAAGAGCGCCGCTAATTATTCCAACACGCTGGCGAAGCAGCATACGGCGGAGGAGATGGTGGATGCGATCGACGAACTCTCCGACAGCATGGGCGGCGACAGGCAGTACATTACGCCGACCGGGAATACATACAAACTTCTGTACCACAAATATTACGGCGGGGAGCCGGGAACCCTCACGATCAGTGAGTTCCTGCAGTTCGTCATGCAGGTTGTGATGACGGATCCCGCATTTGCCCCGTACATCGAGGATATCGATCCGCAGGAGTTCCTTGCGGTGATGAGCAAACTTGACCCTGCCATGATGATCACGCCGATGTCGGTTGCCGAAATGGCCTCTGCGTTTGAAACAGTGGAGGGCTTCGACGAGAATACCATTTCGCTCATGTATCTGTACCATGACGCGGTTCTCCCCGAGAACAACGGCAGAACCATGTCCATCGAACAGTTGATGAACTTCATAAACGACAAATTGATCCATGACGCGACATTCCGGATCTTCATGGACGATGAGATGATCGCGGACATTCAGCGTTCGGCTGCTGATCTGAATGACGGTGTCAAACAGCTGAAGGGACCGAATTACTCGCGGCTGATCCTCACGGTGACGATCCCGGCGGAGGGACCGGAGACGGATGCATTTTACGAGAAGATCAACGAGCGCTGCGGCGACAACATCGGGGAGTATCATCTGATCGGTTCCTCGGCGATGAACTACGAGATGAGTCAGACGTTTGACAAGGAGCTGCTGACGATCACGATCCTCACGGCGGTCGCCATTTTCCTTGTCGTGCTTATCACGTTCCGAACGCTGATCGTGCCCGTTGTCCTTGTGCTTCTGGTGCAGTGCGGCGTCTACATCACGATCACGGTCATCGGCTTCCAGGGATACAGCATCAACTACCTGGCGCTTCTGATCGTGCAGTGTATCCTCATGGGCTCCATGATCGACTACGGTATCCTGTTCAGCAATTACTATCGCGAGGCGCGGAAAACAGGCGAGACCGCGGTCGCGCTGAAGCAGGCTTACGCAGGGGCCATTCACACGATCCTTACGTCCGGTCTGATCATCGTGATCGTGACGGCGGTCTTCGGCCAGTGCTTCGGGGAGCCCACGGTGGAGCAGATCTGTCAGACGCTCTCCATCGGGGCGGCCAGCGCGATCCTTTTGATCCTTTTCGTCCTTCCGGGCGTACTTGCCTGCCTTGATCGCTTCACCAAATCTTGACAAGAACGGCCGAAGAAGATACTCTTAATAGTATGGAATATCAGCTCGTAATGATATAGTATATCATTACGGAGAGTATTTTTGTGAGGTGTAGCGGGATGAAGGATTTTACGAGAATGGACAACCTGCTGAAGGGCTTCGTGGAGAAGGGGACAAATCCCGGCTGCGCGGTCGCCGTGATGCAGGGGGATGAGCTGATCTATCATGGGGAAGCCGGCTTCGCGGACATCGCTTCCGGGAAGAAGGTGGATGTGCACAGCATGTTCAGCCAGGCATCCACGACGAAACTGTTTACGTACGCGATCCTGGGGATGATCTACGAGGAGGGCAAGTTCCTTTTCAGCGATCCGCTGTACTACTACCTGCCCGAGTGGAAGGACACGAAGAAGTACGTGAGACGCGAAAACGGCGAGATCGTCACGGAGCCGTTGGAGAAACCGATCACGATCCGCGATGCGGTTGCGATGATGTGCGGTCTGCCGTACTGCATGGTGCCGGCGCTCAATCCGAGCACGCCCACCCTGGCAGCAATGAGCGAGCAGATGCGCAACCTTCTGGAGAAGGGACCGACGACAATCGAGCAGGAAGTGCGCGCGATGGCGAACGTGCCGGTCATGTTTGAGCCGGGTTCGCACTGGCTGTACGGCTTCGGCTCCGAGATCACCGGCGTTCTCGTTGAAACCTTTGAGGGAAAGCCTCTTCGGGAGGTCTTCAAGGACCGCCTCATTGATCCGCTGGAACTTGAGGATGCGGACACGCTCGCACGGCCCTGGAACAAGGACCGCATTGTGACGAACTATGCGCGCAAGGACCTCGGAGTGTTCGAACCGATGCCGAATTTCTCGGCGACGGACCCTGACAGCGTTCCTGCCGGCGCCCGTCCGAATCTTCTGATCAGCGCGCACGATTTCGCCGTGTTCATGCAGATGCTCGCGAACGGCGGCACCTACAAGGGCAGGAAATTCCTGGGCAGCGGCACGGTAGCGATGCTTCATGAGAACCAGCTCGGTCCGGTTCAGCTCGCCGATTTTGAAAATGACTACCTTGCCGGGTACGGCTACGGTCTTGGCTTCCGCACGCTGCTCACGCAGAAGTACGGGCACAACGGACACCTCGGCAACTTCGGCTGGACCGGCGGCACCGGGATCTGGGCAGAGGCCGACCCGGTGGATCATTTTTCCGTCGTGTACATGCACAATATGATGCCGAACGACGAGCTGTATCACCACCACAGAGTGCGTGCGGTCGTGAACGGTATCATGCTGTGAAGCGAAAGAGCGTGATCGGACTGCGCTGAAGCAGTACCTCGAGAAGATCAACGTCCCGGGGATCACATTTTACTATACTCCGGACGGAGTTCCGCGGGGACTCTGCCGCGCGAAGGAATTGTTTTACGTAATGACCGCCGGAGGGACGTATGTCCCGGGTGAATTCGGCTTCGGGTATGTGGAGACACTGGCGAAGAATTTTTACGGGATCAGCGAGGTTCGGCTTATCCGGGCTGTCGGCCTGGATATCGACGGAGCGGATTCGGAGAGGATACTGGCGGAAGTTGATCTGTAACCGCGGACATTGTCCTGCGGAACGATAGAGCCGGAAGAGACCGGTCTTTGATGATCAGGACATAAACAGGAGGAAGAGAACATGGGATTTCTGGATTTCTTCAGAAGGAAAAAGAAGAAGCCTGCTGAGACACCGGCAGTGAACGCCGAAGAAACGCAGGCAACGGTCGAGAACGTTGAGGAGGCGCAGGCAACGGTCGAGAACGTTGAGGAGGCACAGGCAGCGGTCGCGAACTCTGATGAGGCTGTGACGCCTGCCGTGGGCGCGGCAGAGGAGCCGGCGCAGGTCACGGATCCTGCGGAAGTGTCAACCGTGGGCTGGGATGCGATCGAGGCGGAGTTCTTGCGCGTCTACCCGGGGCAGACCGAACCGAAGCACTACGGGACGCTGGTCAAATGGATCTTCGGCGGCAACGATCCGCTGGACGGCATCAGCATTTACGACGGCGGGGACTTCTACCATTTTGTCACGTTCGGACTGACGGAGCTTTACGAGAAACAGAGCAGGAATACCGAACTCAGCGGCTACGGCTATGAGATGACGCTCAAACTGAAGAAAGCCGGCCTTGAGGATGAGGAAGCCGAGATCCGGAACGTCTGCGGAATTCTTCAGACGATCGCGCGGATCACGTTCACGAAGAACGAGTGCTTTTTCCCCAACGAGTACATTTACACCGGGCAGACCGCGGGAATGGACGCGAAGCAGCTGTCCAAACTGACCGGTTTTCTCGTGATCACGGATCCGACCGTAGAGACGATCGATACGTTCAACGGGCGGGTTGAATTCCGCGAGCTGGTTGGTGTGACGGATGCGGAGCTGAAGACCCTGATCTCGCACGAGGAAACGGTCGCAGAACTCTATGAAAAACTCGGCTCGGACATCACCGACTATCAGAGAGAGTCTATTGTCCAAAGCCCTGAAAATCCGGACGGCGGAGAGGCGTAACGAAAGCGGAAGAATCACAATACGGAAAATGAGGTATCGAATATGAAGAAGGTTGCAGTCGTATGGTCCAGCCCGAACGCGGACGGTTTGACCGCGTCGGCGAAGGACCGGTTTATCAAGGGCCTGGCGGATGCCGGGGCCGAGGTTACGGAGATCGCGCTGAACAAAAAGAAACTGGAACATTGCAGAGCCTGCGGCAACGGCTGGGGCACCTGCAATAAGACCGGAGAGTGCCTGTTAAAAGATGATTTTGCGGATATTTACAGGACGCTGGCGGATGCGGACGGCATCGTCTGGATCAGCGCCGTGTACTGGTCCGACATGACCGAGTGCTTCAAGGCATTTTTCGACAGACTGCGCCGCTGCGACGCCACGAAGAATCATTTTCTGGCGGAGAAGCGCTGCATCATCATGGCGTGTGCGGGCGGTACCGGGCGCGGGACGCTCGAGTGCCTGACTCAGCTTGAGCGCGGCCTGACACACATGGGCATGCGCGTGTACGACAGAGTCTCCGTTGTGCGCTACAACAGGGATTACGTTCTGCCGAACCTGGAGAAGGCCGGCGAGACATACGCGCAGGTGCTGGAGACCGGATTCAATATGTATTATTGATCCGCCAGAGCGCGATACTGCCTGAAAACGCAAGGAAACACGGAATGGTAAGACCGGAAACGATCACAACGGAAATCCGGTCGAGGTGCCGCACCTAAGCGGCGTCTGACAGGGGAGACTATGAACATAATCAATCTGATCGAAAATACAGAGGGACGGTGCGGCTGCGCGTATGCCCACGGGCTTTCATTTTACGTGGAGACTGAGCGGCACAGGCTGCTTCTGGACCTGGGCCCTTCGGAGGAGACCCTGCGGAACGCGAAAGTTCTCGGCATCGACCTGACTGCGGTGGACACGGTTATCCTGAGCCACGGGCACTACGATCATTCCGGCGGGATCATTCCGTTTTCCGAGGTAAATGATAAAGCGGTAATCTACATGCAGGCGTCCGCGACGGACGACTACTATGCGGATGACGGGGAAAATGCTCCGGTGAGATTCCGATACATCGGCATCGACAAGAGCATCGCGAGTCTGCCGCAGGTGAGATTCCTGAACGGGGACACCGTGATCGACGACGAGCTGGAGCTGTTTGTGATACGAAACCGAAGCCATGAGCTTCCCTCCACGAACCGGAATCTGCTTGTCCGAGGGGAGGACTGTTACCGGCGGGACGAGTTCGGACATGAGCATGTTCTGGTGGTCCGGCAGAACGGTAAATCCGTTCTCATGTCCGGGTGCGCGCACAATGGCATTCTCAGCATCCTCGACGCCTATACGGACCGGTACGGAAGCGCGCCTGATCTGGTGGTCAGCGGGTTCCATCTGATGAAGAAGACGGAGTACAGCGCGGATGAGATCGCGGAGATTGAAGCGATCGCGGAGGCGCTCAGGACATACCCGACGAAGTTTTACACCTGTCATTGCACCGGGACGGTCGCATTTGACGTGATGAAGAATATCATGGGAGATCAGCTTGCGTATGTCCACTCGGGGGATGTCATCAACGTTACGGACTGAGCTGGGAAGAGATCGATATGAATCTGATTACGATAGAAGACATCAACGCGCCGGAACTGGACGTGTTTGAGCGTTTGTCCGACAGGCAGCTGTACCGGTATTTCGAGCCGGACGAGGGGGTGTTCCTCGCAGAGAGCGCGGGCGTGATCCTGCGCGCGCTGGAGGCGGGATACGAGCCGCTCTCGATGCTTGTGGAGACCAGCCGGCTGGAGGATGAGGCAGGCCCGGCCTTCGACGCGATCGAGAAGATCTGGGGCCGCGAAAAACGGGAGTCCATCCCGGTGTACACCGCGGACAGCGAACTGATCACCCGGCTTACCGGCTACGCGCTGATCCGCGGCCACTGGATGATCCTGCGCAGAAAACCGGTGTCCTCCGTGGAGGAGTTCTGCCGGGGAAAGAAGCGCATCGCGGTCGCGTTCGATGTGGAAAATCCGACCAATGTCGGCTCGATCTTCCGCAACGCCGCGGCGCTCGGAATGGACGGCGTTCTGCTTTCCTCCGACTCCGTGGATCCTCTCGCGAGACGCTCCTCGAGAGTCAGCATGGGAACGGTCTTTCAGATCCCGTGGACAATGGCCGTGAAGGAGGAGTGCAGGGAGACCGCGCTGATCCGCACGATTCAGTCCTACGGGTTCAAGACCGTTGCAATGGCGCTGACCGAGGATTCGACCGGCATTGACAACGACGCGATCCGGGCAAATGAAAAGCTGGCGATCATTCTCGGCAACGAGGGCTACGGTCTGCCGAAGGAAGTGATCGCCGCGTGCGATTATCGGGTCATGATCCCGATGCACAACGGCGTCGACTCGCTGAATGTCGCTGCCGCCAGCGCGATCAGCTTCTGGGAATTGTTGAAATAAACGGCTTCGGTCCGCTTCGGTTCTGCCGGTATTCTTCGGAGCACCGGCGGTTTGTGATGTTGGACGATCAATGACAGGACGGTACGTACGGCATGCATTTTGTGGAAGCAAAAGGGATCCTCACCGGCAGCGGCGGGCACTTCGGGATGAACATTTACCGCGGCTGTTCGCACGGGTGCATCTACTGCGACAGCCGAAGCAAATGCTACCAGTTCACGCATCCGTTCGAGGACATCGAGGTGAAGCAGAACGCGCCGGAACTGCTGGAGGCCGCGCTTCGGTCGAAGAGAAAATGCGGTATGATCGGCACGGGTTCGATGTCCGACCCGTACATGCACTGCGAGGAGCAGCTGCGGCTGACAAGGCGGTGCCTCGAGATCATCCGGGATCACGGCTTCGGAGCGGCGATCCAGACCAAATCGGACCGGATCCTGCAGGACATCGATCTTCTCGACGAGATCAACCGGCGCGCCAAATGTGTGGTGCAGATGACGCTGACGACCTACGATGACAAGCTGTGCGGCATTCTCGAGCCGAACGTGTGCAACACGAAGCGCCGGATCGAAGTGCTGGAGGAGATGCGCAAGCGCGACATCCCCACGATCGTGTGGCTCACGCCGATCCTTCCGTACATCAATGATACCGCGGAAAATGTGGGCGCGATCCTTCGGGAGTGTGTCCGCGTCGGTGTGAAGGGTATCATCTCGTTCGGCATGGGGCTGACGCTTCGGGAGGGCGATCGGGAGTACTACTACGCGGCGCTGGACCGGCATTTTCCGGGGATGAAGGAGCGGTACATCCGCGAATACGGAAACGCGTACGAGCTGCCGAGCCCGAACAGAAAGGAACTGACGGCGCTTCTGCGCAGCACCTGCAGGGAGCACGGGATCCTGTACAAGGAGGATGAGTGCTTCGCGTACATGAATAAACTGCCGGACAAGTCCGGGCAGATGAGCATTTTCGACTTTATCGGGTCGGGAAAATGAGTGTGGGAGAGCGCGGCCGACTGAACGGTCTGCGCGGAAAATGAAGGAGAGTGTATGGCATCCAGTATTATGCATGTGGCGATCTCCACGGGCGTCCTTCGGGAGTTTCCGGACATTGAGCGG
>Ga0265298_10007917_pt1 | contig 12836 bp, 18 predicted proteins | sample AusTroGonzalo_MG_3_FD_193486 | JGI IMG/M metagenome (GOLD analysis project Ga0265298, IMG submission 193486) | Bovine rumen microbial communities from tropical cattle in Woodstock, Queensland, Australia - Gonzalo_01 | ecosystem: Host-associated > Mammals > Digestive system > Stomach > Rumen ... | reverse complement strand
AGCTTGTCCTTCCTCGGTCATGGCTTTCTTATCGTATAGCGCTCACGCATTTCACTTTACACAGGATCTAAGGAAAGTTTATAAATACTTTACAACTTGTTTATTATATGTTAACATATAAATATAAGGTAGGTGTTTTTATGGCGGTTGTATTAGATAACATACATATTAATTTTAGAGTTATAGACGGCTACAATAAAAACATTAACATTGTAATTTCTCCTCGTGGTATAGGTAAGACATCTTTATTTTGGTTGTTAAAGATATATAACAAATGGAAAGTTAATAAAAAACCTTACATTTATTTAGTAAGACAAAATGTAGAAATTACGGAGGCGTTAATTGATTCTATACAAGACACTATTATTAATAAATTCACAGACGATAATGTCTCCTTTAATTATTCAAAGGGAGCATTTAAAGACGGAATTGTAGATGTGTTTATAGACGATAAAATATTCTTTAGAGTTGTTTCTTTATCTATTTCATTAAGGCGTATAAAACTTGCCGTATTAAAAAATATAGGCGGGGTTTTAATGGACGAATATATTATAGATCCAAAGACACAAGAGAAATATCAAACAAATGAAATTATGAAAATTAAAGAGGCTTATACTACATGGACGAGAGAAAGCGAAGGAGCTTTAAAAATGTATTTTTTAGCGAATCCTTATAGTTTATATAATCCGCTCTTTATATGGCTTAAAATACCTATTAATAAGATTAAAAAGGGCGTTATATTAACAGGCGACATTTGGGTTTTATGGTGCTATGAGATAAGCGAAGAACTTAAAGCGCATTTATTAGAACAAAATCCTTTATTAGAATTTGATGATGAATATAAAAAATACGCATTTGACGGAACGGCAATAAATGACGAAAATATTAAAATAGGTAAAAGTCAAAATAATTTCGCTTTACGTCACATTTTTAGAGTAGATAATCAATATTTAGGAATATTTCAAAATATGATTCCCGTATATGATGAAGATAAATTCTTTTGTAAGATAATAGACACTTGGAATAAAGATCGTAAAATATATGTATTTGATTTTGACGATTTAATTAACGGGTGTTTAATGTTAAATAATGACGAAAAATTAAGATTTAAGATTTTTAAAAATGCGATGCGAAGGCGTCAAGTTTCATTTGAAGACGCTAACGCCTTTTATATAGCTCAAGAGATTTTTAATTTAATATAAAGGAGGTTTATTTTTATGAATGAATTAAAAACTTCAACGTGCACTTTACAACTTGCAAAGATACCCTTTAATTTTGAAGATAATTACATTTTAGAAGGTGGAACAAGTGCACTTAATTATTTAGCTTCAAAAAGTGGTTTCACATTTTCAAAAGTTCAATTTAGTAAATTTGAAAATAAAATGAAGTATGTTTTAAGACTTAGTGATAACTATAACGCTCAATTTAATCAAATATCAATGAGTGATTCTTATAATAGCGATTCAACTTATTTAAAACTATTTAATTATGCTATATTTGTTGTGACATCTACTTACAAAAAAGCAAACACAACAGATGAGACTTCAACAGGTGCATTTTTATATTTTGTAAATGGTGTAAAATGGAAATCTCCTCAAACTATTGAATTAGATTTAAAAATGGACGTTTTAAACACATTATATATTGCTAATCAATTAGGCTATTCAACAACAAATTATAGTCATATTTTTGATTTTGGAAACAAATCAAATATAACAAGATATCATAAAGCGAGAGTTCAATTACCTCATACACATGATATCACTAAAAGAGTCCCTCTTATTGATAAATTAAGCGAAGGAATACAAGCCCCACTTTATAAAACAAATGATAAAATATTTATGACTAATAATGAAGACGCAACAGCTTTTAATTATTATTTAGTTTATAAAAATAGCTTAGATGATTCAAGTGACACTAATAATATTGTAGATTGTTATTTAACTTATGGAAATTTAGGAAATCCTCTAAGTAAAAATGTTTTATTAAGTGGTGTTGCAAGAATTTTTACTCCTCAAATGGTGGGAAATAATTGGTTTTATTTAGTTGCTCCTTTTACATTTTCTTTATATGATGAAATTACAATGCAACAAGTAAATTTAACTATTTCCCCTACTGATGTATTTATGGAAATATCTAAAACGGGAGATAAATTAAGAGTTTTAACGGCAAAGGCTAATTTTGAAAGCACAACAACACAAATTTATATAACTAATCAAATAGAATTTAATGCAAATGTCACTTATTATTATTCTAGTTCAATGGTAGCTAGACCAATTAATAACGTAAATCAAATTACAATTTTACCTAACACAACGTTAGATAATACCGATAGGGTAGCATTATGGAATGACATAAACCAATTAAATAGAACAGATTCAAAAATCATTAAAGTAATTAAATTACCATACCCACCGACTACAGACATAGCGTATAATGTGAGATTTACTTTTAATAGTTCTATATGGCAATATGATGAAAATACTAAAATGCTTAAATTAATGGATCTAAACACAAGGTTTAAATATCAAGTTGCAAGCGGTAGCGATAATTGGGTAGATTTTAAAACAAATGGATTTATGGATAAAAACTCTAAATCTCCTACAGCTAGTAGAAGTATAGACAACGAATATAAATTATATCATAGTGATTTTAGATATGTAAAATTAAATTATGATAGTTTTAATTTAATACTTTATAATGAATTATTGAATACTCAATATTATGACGGAGCAATAATTATTGTATTTTTTGCAACAACAACAATTAATTCAAGATTTATTTTTCAATTAAATACGGGCTTCGGTTTATATGATACTTCTTATACAGATTACGCCGACACTTTAACAATATCGCGTAATAATGAATTAGGTTTATATAATTCAAGCTATATTAATTATATTAGAAATGGCTTTAATTATGATGTTAAGAATAAAAATAGAAGTGTAGCCGTTCAATATGGACTTGGAGCGGTTCAAATATTAGGAGCGGTTGGAAGTGCTTTATCTTCCACTACTACGGGAGGCATAGGAATAGCGGGCGCTATTAGTTTAGGAACAAGCGCAATTGCAACTTTAACACATGCCGTAAATTCTCAAATAAGTCAAGAAACACAAATACAACAAAAATTAGAAAGCTTAAAAGCGCAAGCTAATGAAATTGAATCAAGTGATGACGTTGACTTATTAGATGTATATAACAAAAATAAATTACACGCCATTAAGTATTGTATAAGTAATGATATGAGACAATTATTATTTAACTTATTCCATTATACAGGCTATAAGGCAAATAGTATTGATAATATAACAAATTATATAAATACGCGTTATTGGTTTAACTTTATTCAATGTGATCTTCATTTAATCAATATATCTAAACAAATACCTATTGATATAATTGAAGAATTTAAGGCAAAGTTTAGAGAAGGAGTCACTATTTTCCACAGACATGCAAATATTACAAATGTTTCTGTAGATAGTGGATATAACTTAAAGCAAGATCTAGAAAATTGGGACGTTGATTTGGTTGACGAGTCATAAAGGAGGTAAATAAAATGGGAAAAAGAATATTATATAATAATGAAAATGTGATAATAGATAGGGCGAGCCTTAGACAAGCATATATTGATAAATATTTTAATATATATATGAATAATTTAAAAATTGAAAACACAAACTATCAAGAAGAAAACTTCTTGAAAAGGAGATTTTGGAGCGACGGAACTATAGCCTGTTTTATTATAAAATCTATTGATAAACAATGTTTTGTTGATTATGCTATATCACAATATAACATATATGATTTTGGAGTTTATGCCACTCCAATAAATAGGAAAGGGGTTTCTTTTATTCCAACTTATCCTATGGAAATAGACAAAGACATTTGTCTAATTTACGCACAACATAATAAAAAAGGTATTCTTAATTTAGTAATGTCTTATATTAACAGAATTGTAGATGTTGAAATGGTAATAAAGCAACAATTAAAGAGTCATAAAATTCCGTTTGTATTTACAGGCGACGAAACGGAAAAAGACAAGTTTAAAGATTTCTTTAATAAAATAAATACAGATATCAATGACTTATATATGACAGGAGCCGAGCTTGATAATATTAACGTGTTAAATTTAAATAACGGATTTATTATTGATAAACTTTATTCATTAAAGCAACAACTTGAAAATGAATTAAAGGAATATCTAGGTATTAATAATATGGGAACAACTGAAAAGAAAGAACATTTAATAAATAGTGAAGTTGACTCTAACAATGAAGTAGTAGAAACTTCAAGAGCCTCAATTATAGACGTTTTAAACATTTATTTTGAGAATTGTAATAAAATACTTGGAACTAAATTAAAAGCCGTTTATAACGCTCCAAATGACTTGGAAAAAGAAGGAGTTGATAATAATGAAGAAGTATAATTTAATTAATGTCGCACAATTTAAAGACAACACTTCTATTTATACAGATGTCGAGCTTGAGAAGATTCCTAATTTTATGAATTTCTTTTATGGATCTAATTTAACACTCGCGCAATTTAATGCTAAATATCACATGGAATATTTCTTTATATTAGAGACAGATTCAACAATTTACGAAGGATTTATCACTAAGTTTATTGAATATTTTAAATCTTATTATAAATATGAATATTATATCAATGAAGAAAAATTTAAAGATAAATTTAATATGTTAATGCTTAAATGGTATGACTTATATTTCTATAAATATGTTAGTTTATCCAATAATATAGAAAATATTCTAGACGGGGCTAAAGATTTATATACATCATCTATTAATAGAGGTGTAGATAATAAAGCATATCAAAACGACACACCACAAAATCAATTTAGTAATGACTTTTTGAACGAAGATTTTATAAATCAATATCAAAAGTCTTTACTAAGTGAAGAATCTAGTAATAGCTCTTCAAGTGAGCGTATAGAAAATATTGTTCTAAGAATTAATGATACAATGAGTAGAGTAAGAAATTTATTTGATGAATTTGTTGAAAGATTTTCAATAATGTTTATAGACATTGACGAAAATATGATCATAGAGGACAATTTATAATGCAAGATAAAATATTATATGGTTTAAACGGCATTGAATATATTTCTATACTTACTCAAGCAAATGAATTGTTTCAATTAATTCAATTAATTCTTACAATTGCCACAACTTTATTTATCTTGATAATAAAAATAATATCATGGTATAATAAAGCTAAGAAAGACGGAAAAATTGATAATGAAGAATTAGAAGAGTTATCTAGTATTATTGAAGATGGAAAGGAGAAAATAAATAATGACACTCAAAAAGGAAGAAATGACAAAAGCAATTAAAGAGTTAAAAGACAGCGTAAACTCTTTACTTAGTAATGACGCACCAAAAGAACAAATTGACGCTATTGCAAAGGTTTCTCAAAGTATTGAAGCGTTTGAAGACAAAATAAACGCGGTATATGATGAAAACTCATCATTAAAAGAAGACTTAATTCGCTATATAAGAACAGGCGGAAACAACGAGCCACCAACAAACGAAAACGGCGGAGAAGTCAAAACTTTAGAGCAATGTCTAAAGGAGATAAAAGATAATAGAAAATAATAAAATAGGAGGAAATAAAAATGAAATTATCTTACACAGAATTAAAAACTTTAGTTGCGTCTTATGTTGACGCTAATAAAATCGCTAGTGATACATACACAGCTACTTATGACAATATTGTAGGCTTAACTGATAAAATTGGTAAAATTGTTATGCTTGACACAATTTATACAATTGATAAGCTTGCAAGATTTGACGGAGAGTTCTTAGAACTTGGAAAAACTATTGAAGAGTGGAATGAAGATTTAATTCTACCTCAAAATTATGATTCAACAGGTGCTAACACTTTAGCGCCAAATGATCCTACTTATAGACCAGTGGCATGGAGCTACACTCTAGGTAAGAAAATATTAAAAACAACTTTAAGAAATAATGATGTTGAAAGAGCCGTTAATAATAACGCCGAATTAGTTTCAATTATCGCTCAAAAGACAAAGAAATTACAAGATTCTTATGCCGTATTCAAATATCAATTAAAGCGTGAAATCTTAGGAAAAATTGTTGATAAATGTGTGACTATTATGGGAACAAATACAGCTTATCAAGTTTCAACAGCTTATTCTGTAGGCACATTATTAGTAAATAGTGGCGTAGTTGGTATTGTTGTAAAAGCAATTACTTCAACAAGCTACGCAACATATAACACTTGGGCTTTAAATGTTGCAAATGGTTATATTATTCCACTTGACTTAATTGCTTCAATTGACGCTCCAACTGATACAGCTACAGGAGAAGCATTCATTAAACAAGTTAAAGAAGACATTGAAAAGGCTAGCGACTTAAACGAAGGAAACTCTTTCAACGGAAATTCTCTTGGAGCAACTGAAGGACTTGTTTTAATCGTTAAACAAGGAGTAATTCCTTCAATTGAAGTTGATACTCTTGCGGGCGCATTTAATCAAGATAGACTTGCGGTAGGTGTAGACACAATTGTAGTAAAAGATTTTGGTGGAACTTCTTCAAATGCTTATGCAATTTTAATGGACTCTAGAGGCTTTAGAGCTCATAATACTTATAATGCTTTAAGAGATCAAGAAAACGCTGAAGGCGACTTTATTAACTTAGTTCAACATACAGAAAACACAGCATTTATTTCAAATAACACATTTGTTAAAATTTACGTTCCTACAGCTTAGGAGGTGTTATCTATGAAAAGAATGATAGATAATAAAGATTATGAAAATTTAAAAAAAGATGTTGCCGATATTAACGAGGTAGTTGAAGAACATATAACAGACTTTATTATTACTAGCGTAGTAGTAGATGACGGCGTAGTTTTAGGGTCTCAAGTGAAAGACGTTGAAAATGACGTAACTTATAACTTACCTTTAGGCTCTCAAGTAGAAGCTAACCCTGAACTAGAGGGAGGCGAATCCGCTTTAGAAAGTATTGGCATTGACGGCACTAATTACTCAATTGGTGGAGGTAAAAAATTATATAGACATAACGTAAAAGTTAGTAGCTCTTCACAAACTTTAAGCGGTAGGATTTTAAATTGTTATTTTAGTTTTATATGTGATGTAGCAACGGCTTTCGATATTGACACATTTAAAGCGTATATTGACACTAAAAATTATAATAATTTTGATTTTTCGCCTTTTAATGCACAATGTTATTACATAGATAATAGCAACGTTAAACATTGGGTTGGTGGTAAATATTATAAAAATAATACGGCTTACGGATTCGGCTATATAAGTGACACAAGCGGAGCAATTGCCTGGGTGCAAAATGCTACCGAGACATACTTAACATTTAATGACGTAGCAGAAGAATTATAAAAGGTTTAGCCCTTTCCTTTAATAAGGGCACTACAATTTAATATTTAAAACTCGAGGGATAGCGCTCCCTCTTTTTATTAATTGTAAAATATTTGTAAAAATAAAAAATAGGTGTTGACAAGTGCAACACCATCATTATATAATATTGACAGAATGGTGCTACACTATGCACTAAGAAGGAGGAAATGAAAATGACAATTATCTATATTGAAAGAGTAAACTTTAGAAAAGTAAACGGCGTTATATGTAAAGGACAACACGATTATACAAGAAAAACAAAAGACGAAACAAGCTTAAACAAATTAATGAAAAAATTAAATATTGTCTATGCAAAGAATACTAAAACAAATGAAGTTTTATTTGATAGAAGATAAAAAGGAGTGAAGAAAATGAAAAAGGCAATGATTAATTATATTAAAAATGAAAAAAATGATGAATTATATACGCCATATTATGCAATAGATCCTTTAATTAAATATTTATATGATTATAGTAAAAAATTAGGACGTCAAATAAAGATATGGGAATGCACGGACTTTGGAGATTCAAATATAACACATCATTTAAATTATTATGATTTTGAAGTTGTATCAACTCATATTTCAAATTTTAATTTTTTAACAGATAAGCCGTATTTTGATTTTGATGTAATAATCACAAACCCTCCTTATAGCTTAAAAGATGAATTTCTTAAAAAGTGCTATGAATATAATAAGCCTTTCGCTTTATTACTACCTATCACAACGTTAGAAGGTGTAAAGCGTAATGAATTATTTAATAAATATGGTATTGAATTAATAGTTTTTGATAGACGTATAAATTATATGAATAATAAAAAATCGAATTGGTTTAATACGTCTTGGTTTTGTTGGAAATTATTACCACACCAATTAATTTTTGAAAGGTTGAAAATTGATAAAGGAGGCAAATAAATGGAAGAAAAAATTAAAAATGAATATCCATTTATTAGTATAGAAAATAAAGACAATTTATATTATGTGTTTGGGTATTTTGGGAGATTAATGTTTATTGCTACAGATTTAAAAGAAATTTATAATAATTTAAAGGAGATGTTTAAATAATGATCATAAGAATAAAATTAAAAGAAGGAAATACAATTGTGTTCTATAATAAAGGTGTTGCAATATTTTGTTGCACTCAAATGTTAGAGTTAATTAAAAGAGAGTTTGAGCTAGATCTAAAATGTGATGGTTGTTCTTATTTTGTAAATGATTGTTATGTGGGAAGAATTGCATGCCAGGGCGTAAGAATTTATGACAAAGAAGAAAATATATTATATGAAGAAGGGAAAATATAATGAAAGACTCACTTGACATATTAAAATTATGGGTAAAAAATAACATGTATGATTACGAATTAAAAGAAACTAAGGAAGGCATATTCATTTATTATAATAAACAATTAGTATGCTTTTCAAAAAATCCAAATGTTATTTATAAAGCTATAAAAATATTAGGAGGTTTAAAATGATATCAATTAAAAATACTAGAGTTCAAATTACAATGCCAAAAGAATTATATAAATTATTAATGAAATTATCAAAAGACAATAATATTACTATTTCAAATTTAGTAAACATCACTATTATTGACTATTTAGATAAAGCTAATAAAAATTTTAAAGAAAAAGGAGTAAATGAAAATGAAAAAAATATTTAGAATAACTATTCAACAAAGAAAAACTAAGGAAGGAAGAACTTTTCCAATTTATAGAGCTCACACAATGAAAGACGCTTGGTTTGATGTTGTGTTTACAAAAGAAGCTCAAACAATTAAAAAGGCTTGTTGTATCGAAATTGATGAAGAAAATTTCTCAATGGGCTATAAAACTAATAAAGACAATGAAGCTATTAAAGATAAGAACGGAAATTTAATTCCTCAAATCTTTATTAAGGGAGATTATAGAATCTTAAAAGACGAAGAAGTCCCTAAAGAATTAAAACCTAAAAAAGTTTATGATAATTTTAAAGATATGTTCTAATTGAATAATTAAATATAATATGATATTATAAAAATAAGGACGGGTTTAAGAGCCACAATTAATATTAGAGAGATACAGAAGGGAATTATCCTCCGAAAGTGAGCCCTCCTCTAAACGTCTAGGGTGATGTCTAGATATATTCAATTGCTTAAACCCCTCCTTTTTATTATATAAGGAGGTTAACAAATGACAAGTGAAGAAATGAAAGAACGATTAAGCAAAAGACCAAATCCACATAACTTATATGCTTTTAATGAGGAACAAGTAAAAGAATTAATTAATGATTTAGAAGTATTAGAGATATTAAAAGGCATTATTGAAGTTGTAGAAAACCTATTTACAAAATATACAATTGGTCCTAGATATTATATAAAGTTAAGGGAAAATGTTTTCTTAAATGATGAAACAAAACAAATAATAAAGGAGTGGTTAGAAAAATGACATTAAGACAAATAATAGAACAATTAAGAAAAGAAGGGCACCACGTTGAATATGTGGAAAATAAGCCCCCTAAATCAAAGAAAACGGGGAAACGTTCAACAAAGGGGCAAATAAGAATTACTCAAATTGACGGGGTAAAATTTGCCTCTAATAAATCACTAGGAAATAGAAAAGCAAGAGAATTAAAAGGGGAAAGTTTAAGCCAAAAACAAGTCTCACAAATGTCACAGGCAAGAGCTAGCGCAACACAAAAATTAAGAGGTAAGAATCCACTACCTCAAGACATTGAAAAAGATATCAAAAGAATACAAAGAAAAATAAGAGCTAGCGAAAAGAAGAAATCTAAAGAACTTGGAAAAAGTGAAGTTGAAAAATCAAAATCAACTTTAAGGCTTAAGACTAAATCTGTAAGAGAAAAGCTCAAAAAAGACGGCTACGAAGCTACCAAAAAGAGCTTAAGAAATATAGAGAGGTATTGGGAGGGCTACGCGAACGACTCTTCAATACAAGCTTTAAGAGAAATGATAAGTCAATTAATAAGACATAATAAAAATGCTAAAGATAAATCTATATTAGAGCAATGTTTAATTATTTTAAATGATATAGAGAATCGTTTAGGGGAGTATGCTTTAGAAGATTTATTAATGACTTTATATGACTACCAAAACGGAAGAATTAAAGTAAATGATTTATTGAGAGTGTTTGAAAATAAGCAAAAACAAAAAGGAAGAATTAAAGGCAACAAAGATTTTATTTAAAAGGTGGGATTTAATATGATCGTGAAACTTAAAAGGACAAATTATAGAGTTTACGCTTTCGACATAGAGAGCCACAACTCAACAGAAAATATGTTGACATTTGAAACTAAAATGTGGTTGGGTTGTTTAATTGATGATAGTTCAAATTGGAGAGATAATGACATATATTTTAACAATATGAAAGATGTATTGATGAAGTTAAAAGAATTATCAAATCCAAAGCGTAAACATAGCGAAAAGAAAAAGCCATGTAAAAACATATTAGTATATATTTATAATTTGTCTTTTGAGTGGAGTTTCATTCTACCCGTATTATTGGAACTAGGTTTTGAATTTAAAGAAAACATTGAAGACAATGACGAGTTAGTATATTCTTCTGTGTCAACTAAGTCATGTAGTAGTGTTTATCAAGCAATGATTAAATTTAATAAAGAGGGCGGTCACATTATATTAAAAGATTTAGCGAAGATTTACGGCGGAGGACTTTCAAAAGTCGCTAAGTCTTTTAATTTACCAACACAAAAAGGAAGTATTGCTTATAGATTAAATAGAAATCGCCCTAAAAAAGAGGGTTTAATGTATGAGTGGTATTATAAACGCCTACTAGCTCAAAAATGTGAATTAAAGGGATTAGAACTTCATACAAAGATATGTAATGACTTAAAGATAGATTTAAAAAGCAATTTTGAATATCACGCGACACCAGAAGAGAAAAAATATTGTTTTAAAGATGTTAGAATTATAATTGATATATTATTAATAATGCAAGCTAAAGGAGACAAAGAGTTCTTTAACGTTATTTCAATGGCTTCTTATTCTATGAAGAAGCTTTTAAAAAGAGGATTTAAAGATAATTTAAAACCTTATACAAGATATAGGGAAATATACCCACAATTATCACTTGAAGAAAATGCGTTCTTAAGGCGTGGCGTAGAGGGTGGCATTTGTTATTGTGCCCCTAAATATCAATTTATCGAAATTAATGAAAAAGTAGGGCATATTGACGCCCACCAAATGCACCCAACACAGATGTATTTTAGGCGCTTCCCTTATGGATCAGGAGAATATCACACAGGAGAGCCGAATTTTATGAATGGAAAAATACAAGCTTGTCATATTAAAGTCTCATACACAGGAGTATATCTTCACTCAATTATTAAATTAATTGCTTTAGACCTTGTTGATGATTTTGACCTAGTTGTATGGAGTTTTGAAATTCCTACAATGTTTAAATGCTATAGAGATCTAAAAATAGAATATATTGACTATTATGAATATAATGCGAGATTATTACCATTTAGAAATTATGTAAAAGATAATTACAACGAGCGTTTAAAAGCACGTCAAGAACATAATGACTTCAATATATTGTATTATAAATTATTAAATAATAGTGCTTACGGCAAGTTTTTGGAGCGTCCTCACAATGAGACATTTAAGAATATTTTGAACGAATTAGGGATAATTGATAGTGTGATCATAGAAAAGGAAGTAAAAGAAGTAAATGCTAAATATACATATTTGCCTATAGGATCATGTATTCCCGCATATAGTAGAGTAAACCTTATAGAAACAGCTCTTAAATTTGGGTGGGAAAACATCTGTTATTTTGACACCGATTCAATATTTTTTATATTAAATCCAAAGACAAGATATATTTTAAACGCCTTAGATACTAGAGACTTTTTAGGCGGTTGGGCTTATGAAGAAACAATAATAAAGGCTCAATTTGTAGCCCCTAAAGCTTACAAGCTTATAAATGATAAAGGAGAGCACGTTATAAAAAGCGGAGGTTTTAATTTTGACAACTATATTAAAGAACAGCACAAAGATGATCCATTTTTTAACGTTGATGAATATCAAGTTCAATATGATGACATTGACCTTATAAAAGGAAAATACCTAGTAAATAGGGCATACAGATGTAAAGGCGGAACAATAATCGATTATCAATTAAAAGAGCGTAAAATAAACGATAAATATATAGACATTTACAATAAGAATGTGATAAAATAATAATGAGTTGATATGTTTATTTTCATCACTCTCCATTCACAAGAGTTCTCTTAATACCCCACATATTAAGAGGGCTCTTTTATTTTGCTTCATTAGATCCTACGTTTAGCGAAATGCGTAAGCGCTATACAATAAGAAAGCCATGACCGAGGAAGGACAAGCTATGACCGAGCGTATGCGAGGGCATAGGTTGGCATTTTGAGGGCGTGGCTTTTTATGTATAGCAG
>Ga0265298_10007916_pt1 | contig 12838 bp, 6 predicted proteins | sample AusTroGonzalo_MG_3_FD_193486 | JGI IMG/M metagenome (GOLD analysis project Ga0265298, IMG submission 193486) | Bovine rumen microbial communities from tropical cattle in Woodstock, Queensland, Australia - Gonzalo_01 | ecosystem: Host-associated > Mammals > Digestive system > Stomach > Rumen ... | reverse complement strand
CAGTTTTTCCGTAAAGGGATTCCGGTTGTGGGGCAGGACGACGGTTATGCCCGTATGGCAGTTCCCTTCATCCACCGTACAGTGGCCTACGAGGACCCCGGGCACATCCGTGATCCTGTTTTCCGCTCCGTGAGGAAGGCTGCCGATTGCCATGTTCATGGGTTTTCTCCTTTCAAAAAACCGGACAGCACAAGGCTGTCCGGTAAAAAACGGGATAGTCAGAAGCTGTAGGAATCGCGGATTTCGATATCCTTGTAGCGCTTCATGCCGGTGCCGGCGGGGATCAGCTTGCCCAGGATGACGTTCTCCTTCAGGCCGATCAGCGGATCCACCTTGCCGCGGATGGCGGCTTCGGTCAGCACGCGGGTCGTTTCCTGGAAGGAGGCGGCGGACAGGAAGCTTTCTGTGGCCAGAGACGCCTTGGTAATGCCCAGCAGGATACGCTTGGCGATGGCCGGTGTGCCGCCTTCCATAATAGCCTTCTTGTTCGCTTCCTCGAAGCGGAAGATGTCCACCAGGGAACCGGTGAGCAGATCCGTATCCCCGCAGTCCTCCACGCGGACCTTGCGGAGCATCTGGCGGATAATGATTTCAATGTGCTTGTCGCTGACGCCGACGCCCTGCAGGCGGTAAACGGAGAGGACTTCCTTCAGCAGGTATTCCTGAACCGCTTTCACGCCCAGAATCCGGAGCAGGTCATGGGGGTTGATGGAACCTTCCGTCAGTTCATCGCCGGCTTCCACATGGTCGCCTTCGGCAACCTTGAGGCGGGAACCGTAGGTGATCTGATAGGCCTTGGTATCCTTGGGATCCTCATCGGAGGTGATCACGAGCTCGCGGCGCTTCTTGGTTTCCTGAATGGAGACCGTGCCGGCAATCTCGGACAGGATGGCATCCCGCTTCGGTTTCCGTGCTTCGAAGAGTTCCTCAACGCGGGGAAGACCCTGGGTGATGTCGTCCGCGCCGGCGATACCGCCGGTGTGGAAGGTACGCATGGTCAGCTGCGTGCCGGGTTCGCCGATGGCCTGAGCCGCGATGATGCCGACCGCTTCACCGACGTCCACCTTGCCGCCGTGGGCCATGTTTTCGCCGTAGCAGCGGGCGCAGACGCCGTTTTCGGTGCGGCAGGTGAGGACGGAACGAACCGTCGCCTCGGTGATGCCGCGGGATACAATGGTATGCGCCATCTGGTAGTCAATCGGTTCGTTGATCCGGACCAGCACTTCGCCGGTTTCGGGATCCAGGATATCCTCAGCAGCGGTCCGGCCGCGGAGGCGGTCCTCCAGGGATTCGATGGACTGTTTGCCGCTCATCAGCTCGTAGACCTGGATGCCGCGGTCCTTTTCGCCGCGGAGCTCGAAACAGTCTTCCTCGCGGACGATGACTTCCTGGGAGACGTCCACCAGACGGCGGGTCAGGTAACCTGAGTCCGCGGTACGCAGGGCGGTATCAGCCAGGGATTTACGGGAACCGTGGGAGGAAAGGAAGAACTCCAGCACAGTCAGGCCTTCACGGAAGTTGGCCCGGATCGGCAGCTCGATGGTTTTACCGGAAGGAGAAGCCATCAGGCCGCGCATGCCGGCCAGCTGGGACACCTGCGCGGAAGAACCGCGGGCGCCGGAGTCGGTCATCATGCGGATCGGGTTGAACTTTTCCAGGTTGGGAAGGATCTGGTCCCGCAGGTTATGGGTGCAGTCGTTCCAGATGGCGATGACGCGGTTGTAGCGTTCGTCTTCGGACAGAAGGCCGCGGCGGTAGAGGTTGTTGACCTTCCGGACGGCTTCGTCCGCTTCCGCCAGCATGGTCTTCTTGCATTCCGGCACCTTGATGTCGGCCACGGAAACCGTGACAGCGCCGCGGGTCGAATACTTGAAACCGAGGGACTTGATGTTGTCCAGCACGCGGGCGGTCTTGTGCTCGCCCTGGGTATGGAAGCACATATCCACGATCCGGGACAGCTGCTTCTTGCCAACCAGCTCATCCACTTCCAGCGCGAACATGTCATCCAGGCATTCCCGCTTGCGGAAGCCCAGATTCTGGGGTAGCGCGTCGTTGAAGATCAGGCGGCCCAGGGAGGTATCGATAATCTTTGTGCCGGTTTCTCCGTTGAAGGTGCGTGTGATGCGAACCTTGATGGGGGATTGCAGGGTGATCTGGCCCAGGGCATACGCCATCTGGGCTTCATCCTCGGAGGAGAAGATCCGGCCGGCGCCCTTGGCGTCCTCATGGATGATGGTCAGGTAATAACAGCCGATGACCATGTCCTGAGAGGGAGAAATGACCGGGCGGCCATCCTGGGGCTTCAGGATATTGTTGTGGGCCAGCATCAGGAAGCGGGCTTCTGCCTGGGCTTCCATGGACAGCGGAACGTGCACGGCCATCTGGTCACCGTCAAAGTCGGCGTTGAAAGCCGTACAGGCCAGGGGATGCAGTTTGATGGCCTTGCCTTCGACCAGGATCGGCTCGAAGGCCTGGATGCCCAGGCGGTGCAGTGTGGGAGCGCGGTTCAGCAGTACGGGATGGTCCCGGATGACTTCTTCCAGGATATCCCAGACTTCGGGACGCACCTTTTCCACGGCCCGCTTGGCGGATTTCACATTGTGGGAATACTTCAGGTTGACCAGCCGCTCCATGACGAAGGGCTTGAACAGCTCCAGCGCCATTTCCTTCGGCAGGCCGCACTGGTACAGCTTCAGTTCAGGGCCGACGACGATAACGCTGCGGCCGGAATAGTCCACGCGCTTGCCCAGCAGGTTCTGGCGGAAACGGCCCTGTTTGCCGCGAAGCAGGTCGGACAGGGACTTGAGGGCACGGTTTCCGGGACCGGTGACCGGACGACCGCGGCGGCCATTATCAATCAGGGCGTCGACGGATTCCTGCAGCATGCGCTTTTCATTCCGGACGATGATGTCCGGGGCGCCCAGCTCCAGCAGCCTCTTCAGCCGGTTGTTCCGGTTAATGACGCGGCGGTAGAGGTCATTCAGGTCGGAGGTGGCGAAACGGCCGCCGTCCAGCTGGATCAGGGGACGCAGGTCCGGCGGGATGACCGGGACCACGGTCAGGATCATCCATTCGGGCTTGTTATGGCTGGTACGGAAGGATTCCACGACTTCGAGCCGCTTGACGGCCCGGGCGCGCTTCTGGCCTTCGGTTTCACGGTCCCGTTCCTTTTCGGTCAGCTGGGCGATTTCCGATTTCAGCTCCTCGGACAGCTTATCCAGGTCCAGCTCCAGCAGCAGGTCCCGGATGGCTTCGGCGCCCATTTTGGCGACGAAGGAACCGCGGCCGCAGCGGGCTTCGACTTCCCGGTAGCGCGCGTCGTTGATCAGCTCCAGGCGCTTGAGGCCTGTTTCATCGGCATTGCCGGGATCGAGCACGATGAAGTTGGCAAAATACAGGACCTTTTCCAGGTTTCTGGGAGAAATGTCCAGCAGCATGCCCATCCGGCTCGGAATACCCTTGAAATACCAGATATGGCTGACAGGGGCGGCAAGCTGAATATGGCCCATCCGCTCCCGGCGGACTTTGGCGCGGGTCACCTGGACGCCGCACTTGTCGCAAACCTTGTCCTTATCCTTGAACTTGATCCGCTTATATTTTCCGCAGTTGCATTCCCAGTCCTTGGTGGGCCCGAAAATGCGCTCGCAGTACAGGCCGTCCCGTTCCGGCTTCAGGGTGCGGTAGTTGATGGTTTCGGGTTTCGTCACTTCACCGTGAGACCAGGCAAGAATCTGCTCCGGAGAAGCCATACCGATCTGAATGGAATCCAAATTAGAAAGTTCAAACAAAGGGGCACACTCCCTCTCATAAAATCAGTCGTTCAGGCAGTAAGTCCGGCAGGATTAAACGTCATCGTCCAGTTTCAGGTCTGTCAGGTCGTCCACATTGAAGTCCTCCAGATCTTCCAGGTCCGATTCGCTGAGGTCGAAGCTGTCCACATCGCTGTCAGCGCCGATGGACAGGTCGTCATCGGACATGCTGAAGGCTTCATCGGCAGCCTGGGCCGTTTCCTCATCCTCTTCGGCAACAGCGGCCACCACTTCATCGGGCGTGAGGGCCGGAGCAACGGAGGGACGGGCGACAGGTTCAGTCTGCGGCATGTCTTCCGGATCCAGCTCGGGAATCTCGATTTCGTTCTTGGCGGCATCCAGCACCCGGACATCCAGGCTCAGGGCCTGCATTTCCTTCAGCAGCACCTTGAAGCTTTCCGGTACGCCGGGGGTCGGGATGTTCTGGCCCTTGATGATGGCTTCGTAGGTCTTGACGCGGCCGACGGTATCGTCGGATTTGACGGTCAGGATCTCCTGCAGGGTGTTGGCGGCGCCGTAGGCTTCCAGCGCCCAGACTTCCATTTCGCCGAAGCGCTGGCCGCCGAACTGGGCTTTGCCGCCCAGAGGCTGCTGGGTCACCAGGGAGTAGGGGCCGGTGGAACGGGCGTGCATCTTGTCGTCCACCAGGTGGTGCAGCTTCAGGAAGTACATGATGCCGACGGTGACAGGGTTTTCAAAATAGTCGCCGGTCCGGCCGTCCCGCACGCGGATCTTGCCCTGGCGGAACAGGTTCTTGCCTTCCTCGTCCAGGTCCAGCCGCAGGGGCTTTCCGTTATGGAAATGATACTCATTCACATGGGGGTCATTTTCGTCTTCCGGAGCTGCCATCTTCTCCACGGCCTTGTCCAGATGTTCAAGTATTTCATCGTAGGTGGCGCCGTCGAAGACCGGGGTGGCAATGTGCCAGCCCAGCGCGCGGCAGGCCAGTCCCAGGTGCACTTCCAGCACCTGTCCCAGGTTCATACGGGAGGGAACGCCCAGGGGGTTCAGCACGATCTGCAGGGGCGTGCCGTCCGGCAGGAAGGGCATATCCTCTTCGCGCAGGATCCGGGAAACAACGCCCTTGTTTCCGTGGCGCCCGGCCATCTTGTCGCCGACGGAGATCTTTCTCTTCTGGGCGATGTAAATCCGGACCATTTCGTTGACCCCGGGGGAAAGCTCATCCTTGTTTTCCCGGGTGAAGACCTTGACATCCACCACGATGCCGCCTTCGCCGTGGGGAACACGGAGGGAGGTATCCCGGACTTCACGGGCCTTTTCACCGAAGATGGCGCGGAGCAGCCGCTCTTCAGCGGTCAGCTCGGTTTCACCCTTGGGCGTTACCTTGCCGACCAGAATGTCGCCGGCATGTACTTCGGCACCGATGCGGATGATACCGCCGTCGTCCAGGTCCTTGATGGCGTCGTCGGAAATGTTGGGGATATCACGGGTGATTTCCTCCGGACCGAGCTTGGTTTCCCGGGCTTCGGATTCAAACTCTTCAATATGGATGGAAGTATAGATGTCTTCCTTCACCAGCTTTTCAGACAGCAGGACGGCGTCCTCGTAGTTGTAGCCTTCCCAGGTCATGAAGCCGATCAGCGCGTTGCGGCCCAGGCCGATTTCGCCCTTTTCGGTGGAGGGGCCGTCCGCCAGCAGGTCGCCTTTTTCAATCTTCTGGCCGGCGGAAACCACCGGATGCTGATTGATGCAGGTGGACTGGTTGGAACGGGCAAACTTTGTCAGGTGGTAGGTATGGCGCTCGCCGAAATTGTCCTTGATTACGATCTGGTTGGCATCAACCTTTTCCACCACGCCGTCTTCCTTCGCCAGGACGACGACGCCGGAGTCATGGGCGGCACGGTATTCCATGCCGGTGGCGACGACGGGCGCTTCGGGAACCAGGAGCGGCACCGCCTGGCGCTGCATGTTTGAACCCATCAGGGCGCGGGTCGCGTCGTCGTTCTCCAGGAAGGGAACCATGGCGGTGGCCACGGAAACGACCTGGCGGGGGCTGACGTCGATGTAGTCTACCTGGGACACGGGCACGGCGATAATTTCGGCCTTGTCACGCACGGTGATCCGGTCATTGATGAACGTGCCGTCCGGGTTCAGGGGTTCGTTGGCGGTGGCAACCTTGTACAGGTCTTCCTCGTCCGCGGTCATGTAGTTGATTTCTTCCAGCACCCGGCCGCTTTCCTTGTCGACGCGGCGGTAGGGGGCTTCGATGAAGCCGTATTCATTGATCTGGGCATAGGTGGCCAGGGAACCGATCAGGCCGATGTTCGGACCTTCAGGCGTTTCAATGGGGCAGATGCGGGCATAGTGGCTGTAGTGCACGTCACGCACTTCGAAGGAGGCGCGGTCACGGTTCAGGCCGCCGGGGCCCAGGGCGCTCAGGCGGCGCTTATGGGTCAGCTCAGCCAGGGGGTTGGGCTGGTCCATGAACTGGGACAGCTGGGAGGATCCGAAGAACTCCTTGATGGCCGCGCTGACCGGGCGGATGTTGATCAGGTCGCCGGGCTTGATGTCCCCGCTGTCCTGAATGGACATGCGCTCACGGACGACGCGCTCCAGGCGGGACAGGCCGATCCGGATCTGGTTCTGCAGGAGCTCGCCCACGCTGCGCAGGCGGCGGTTGCCCAGATGGTCGATATCGTCAGTGGTGCCGATGCCGTAGGGGAGGCCGAGCATATAGTTCACGGAGGACACGATATCATCCGGAATGATATGCTTCGGAACCAGGGCGGACGCGTTTTCCTTCACCGCATCGAAGAGCTGGTCCTCCTCCACGGAGGAGATGATCTCCTTCAGGGTGGGCAGATGGACCATTTCGAGGATGCCGGCTTCCTTCGGGTCGAAGGGCAGGTAGGCGGAGGCGTCGACAAAGTTGTTGCCGACCACCTTGCGGACCTTGCCGCCGCAGTCCAGCCAGACGGAATTCACGCCGGCGTTCTGGATCTCGCGGGCCGTGGCCAGCGGGATGGCATCGCCCTTTTTCACCATCACTTCGCCGGTCTGCGGATTGACAATATCCTCCGCAGCCACGTGGTTGTGGATCCGGGTGGCGATGGAAAGCTTCTTATTATATTTATAGCGGCCCACGCGCATGAGGTCATAGCGTTTGGGGTCAAAGAACAGGGAGTTGAACAGGTTGGTGGCGCTTTCGACGCTGGCGGGCTCGCCGGGCTTCTGGCGCTTATAAATTTCGATCAGGCCCTCTTCACGGGTCTTGGCGTTGTCGCCCTTCTGGATCGTGGCGGTCAGACGCTCATCCTCTCCCATGAGGTCCAGGATCTCTGCATCGGTTCCGTAACCGAGGGCGCGGAGAATCACGGTGATGGGGAGCTTTCTGGCCCGGTCGATCCGGACCCAGAGGACGTCGTTGGAGTCGGTTTCATATTCCAGCCAGGCGCCTCGGTTCGGGATGATCTGGGAGGAATAGAGCTCCTTGCCGGCCTTGTCCCGGGCCATGTCGAAATAGACGCCGGGGGAGCGGACCAGCTGGCTGACAATAACACGTTCGGCACCGTTAATGATGAAGGTGCCATGGTCGGTCATGAGGGGAAAATCGCCCATAAAAACGTCGGATTCCTTGATTTCACCGGTCTCTTTGTTTTTCAGGCGGACGAAGACTTTCAGCGGGGCCGCGTAGGTCATATCCCGCTCCCGGCAGCGTGCTACCGAGTTTTTCGGTTCATCCAGAGAGTAGTCCACGAATTCAAGCACAAGTTTCCCGTTGTAATCCGTAATTGGGGAAACATCGGCCAGCACTTCGCGCAGATCGGTATCGAGAAAGCGCTGATAAGAATTTTTCTGGACCTCGATCAGGTTGGGCATCTCCAGAACTTCGTCGATACGCGAGAAGCTCATCCGTTCACGGAGCTTCCCCATGTGGACCTCATGTACCATTTTATGAAATCACCCCTTATTCTATCCGACCAGACGCGTCCCGTGCTCCGGAAAAATCATCTTGCCTTTTTCGGAAATCCCGTATATTATAAGGAAGACAAAAAATCCAGAGCAACAGTAAGACGATACTGATGCAATTATAAATTCTAACATGGCGTACGGCGGATGTCAATGTTTTTTTCTTCAATCTATATACAAAATCGGTTTTATTTTGTTATACTGTTTTGAATTGGTTTTTCTTCAACGACTTTTCCGGCGGAGGCGGCACATTGAAACGGCAGGCGATTTGGTTTCTGATCCCGGTCCTTGTTCTGGTTCTCTGCCTGCAGGCGGGAACCGGGGCGGCTTCGGACCTTGAAATCATCGAAGTGATTGAAGTGGTGTATACCCGGGCTCCCGCGACCGCGGTTCCCCTAAGCCCGCCGCCGATGACTCCTTCGCCGACGCCTTCTGTAACGCCTGTGCCGACGGCCGTCCCGACGAAGGCTCCGACACCGACTCCTGAACCGACACCCACCCCGGAACCGACGCTGACGCCGGAGCCCACGGCAACGCCTTCCCCGACGCCGACCCCGGAACCTACGCCTACGCCGACTCCGACGCCGGAACCAACCCCGGAGATCATTATTCCGATTCCGGACAATCCGGAAAGCCTCCCGGATGTCATTGACAAGATCAATAAACCAGACCAATTGCAGGATTTCCAGTTTCCGCAGGACGGGACGAAACTGCTGGAAATCTGGATCGCCGATATTCGGGACGCGGACGCGACGCTGATTCTGTATGACCGCCAGGCCTGGATGATCGACTGCGGGGACGAGAAGATGGGGGACCGCACCGCGGCCATGCTGAAGCAGCTGGGCGTCACCCGGATCGCGAAGATGTTCAACTCCCATCCGCACCATGACCATCTTCTGGGGCTGCCTGCCATCCGGGCTGCCGCCAGGGTGGAGGAGCTGCTGATCTGCTTCCCGGAGGACAGCACGGAACACATGGTCAAAATGATGGACTTCTGCCGGGAACATGATATCTCCGTTTCCATGTACGGGCACGGAGACGAGTTCCTGATGGGGGACGGGAAGGTGCGCCTGACTTTCTGGCAGAATCCCGAAAACCTGGAACTGAACATGAACAACCGGAGCGCGGCGACGAAGATTACCTACGGCGACCGCTCCATCCTGCTGCTGGCGGATATCGAATTTGCCGGGCAGAAAGCGCTGATGGACCTGGTCGGGGCGGAAGCGCTGGATACGGACCTGGTCAAATATCCCCATCACGGCAAGCTCCCGATGAAGGAACTGTTCTTTGAAGCCATGAGCCCGGCCGCGGCAATCATTACCAATTACCAGGGCGGGGCGCACGACAGCAGCTATTTCCTCGGCCTCAAGCGCTGCCCGCAGATTTTCACCAACAAGGCAGGCCTCTACACCCACCTGGTGACGGACGGAAAGCGGTGGATGTGCGAATACGTGCCGATTGAAGAATGAACCGGGGGAAACCAGGAGAATAACCGAGCAGACACACGCAGCGAAGTTAAAAAAATCGTTGACATTCAAAGTAAACAATGATATGATAGTCCAGTTGCAGCATGCTTCCGGGTGAAGTGCGCCCTTTTGAGGTGCGCGCTCACAGGTTTGGAAAGGAGGCCGGATTCGGAATGGAAATGCTCAGGAGCGGCGCTCCCCGGGTTGTGGGGACGAAGCAGGTGCTCCGCGCCGTGAAAGCCGGCCGGATTTCCAGGGCGTATGTCGGCAGCGATGCGGATACCTTCATCTATCAGCAGGTGGTTCGGACGGCGGAGGAAGCCGGCATCCCCTGCGTCAGAGTAGGGTCCATGAAGGAGCTTGGGATCCTCTGCGGGCTGGATGTTCCCGCCGCAGCCGCCGGAATTCTCAAGTAACCCATTTTATTCTGCCTGTAAGATCCTGAGGGTTGCGGGATCTTGAGGATATTATTCAGGAGGTGCAGTCATGCCCACAATTAATCAGCTTGTCCGTAAGGGCCGTGAACGGGCTGCCAAAAAGCCCACCGCTCCCATTCTGCAGGGTTGCCCCCAGAAGCGCGGTGTGTGCCTGAGCGTCAAGACACAGACGCCCAAGAAGCCCAATTCCGCTCTGCGGAAAATCGCGAGAATCCGCCTGACGAACTCCATCGAAGGTACCTGCTACATCCCCGGTATCGGCCACAACCTGCAGGAGCATAGTGTTGTGCTGATCCGCGGCGGCCGTGTGCGGGATCTGCCCGGTGTTCGTTACCACATCATCCGCGGTGCTCTGGATACCGCCGGTGTGGCCAAGCGGATGCAGGCTCGTTCCCTGTATGGCGCAAAGCGCCCGAAGAAGTAAGCCTTCACGCTGCCGCCGCAGCCTGAAACGGAATTCCCGCATACCGCTGTCTTTTCGGTTCTTCGGAACAGGAGCCGCTGAGGCACGGCATACCGACAGGGATCTCCGCCCGGCCTGATCGTGGCCGGCGCCCGGGATGCTGACCCGGGACGACAGGGAGAGGCAGCCGACAACTTACATCTTGAATTGAATTGAGGAGGGAAACCTATGCCCCGTCGCGGTTTTGTACCGAAACGTGAAGTCCTGCCGGATCCCGTTTACGGAACCACGGTAGTGACCAAACTGATCAATCAGATTATGCTGGACGGAAAGCGCGGTGTTGCGCAGAACGTCTGCTACGATGCATTTAAAACTGTTGCCGAGAAGACCGGCAAGGAAGCCAACGATGTGTTCCAGGAAGCCCTGAACAACGTGGCTCCGCAGCTGGAAGTCAAGGCCCGCCGGGTCGGCGGCGCCACTTACCAGGTGCCTATCGAAATTCGTCCCGAGCGCCGTCAGACGCTGGCCCTGCGCTGGATCGTCGACTTCGCCCGGAAGCGCGGTGAAAAGACCATGGCCGAACGGCTGGCCGGCGAACTGCTGGATGCTTCCAACAACACCGGCGCCGCTGTGAAGCGCAAGGAAGAAATGCACCGCATGGCTGAGGCCAACAAGGCATTCGCTCACTACCGCTGGTAATCAGCGTTTCACTTGTGAAACCACAGCAGGAGTCGAAAGGAGCAAAAGCCTAACATGCCCAGAAGCCATCCCCTTGACAGAGTCCGGAATATCGGTATCATGGCGCATATCGATGCCGGAAAAACGACGACCACCGAGCGGATTCTTTTCTACACCGGAAAGAACCACCGGATCGGTGAGACGCATGAAGGCACGGCTACCATGGACTGGATGGCCCAGGAACAGGAGCGCGGCATCACGATCACATCCGCTGCGACGACCTGCTTCTGGCACGATCCCCATGATCCCGCCAATACCGATAAGCAATACCGGATCAACATTATTGACACCCCCGGCCATGTGGACTTCACGGTGGAAGTGGAGCGCAGCCTGCGGGTTCTCGACGGCGCTGTCAGCGTTTTCTGCGCGAAGGGCGGCGTAGAACCCCAGAGCGAAACGGTGTGGAAGCAGGCGGAAACCTACCACGTACCGCGTATGGCCTACGTCAATAAGATGGACATCACCGGTGCGGATTTCTACCGCGTGGTGGACATGATGAAGGACCGGCTTGGCGCAAACGCGGTGCCTGTACAGCTCCCCATCGGGAAGGAAGCGGATTTCCGCGGAATTATCGACCTTGTTCGGATGCGTGCCGAGATTTATTATGACGATCTGGGCCAGGATGTCCGGGATGAGGATATTCCCGAGGACATGAAGGAGCTCGCCGAGGAATACCGCGCGAACCTGATCGAGAAGGTTTCCGAGACAGACGATACCCTGATGGAAAAATTCCTGGAAGGGGACGAGCTGACCGAAGAGGAAATCCGTGATGCGATCCGCAAGTGCACCATCGCCTGCACCATGAACCCGGTGCTGTGCGGCACGAGCTACCGCAACAAGGGCGTTCAGCCCCTGCTGGATGCCGTGGTCGACTACATGCCGAGCCCGCTGGACATTCCGGCGATCGACGGTGTGGACCCGGAGGACCCGGAGAAGAAAATGGAACGCCATCCCAGCGATGATGAACCTTTCTCCGCACTGGCCTTCAAAATCATGGTTGACCCCTTCGTGGGGAAACTGGCGTTCTTCCGCGTTTATTCCGGCAAGCTTTCTGCCGGCAACTATGTAATGAACAGCACAAAGCAGAAGCGGGAACGCATGAGCCGCATTATGCTGATGCACGCCAACCACCGGGAAGAAGTGGATACCATTTATACCGGTGAAATCGCCGGCGCGGTGGGCCTGAAGGACACCACGACAGGCGACACCCTGTGCGATGAGAATCACCAGATTATCCTGGAAAGCATGGTTTTCCCGGATCCCGTGATCGAAGTGGCCATTGAGCCCAAGACCCGCGCCGGTCAGGAAAAGATGACCTACGCGCTTCAGCGGCTGGCTGAAGAGGATCCGACCTTCAAAACCTACACCAACCAGGAAACGGGCCAGACGATTATCGCAGGCATGGGCGAGCTGCATCTGGAAATCATTGTGGACCGCCTGCTCCGTGAATTCAAGGTCGAGGCAACCGTGGGCAAGCCCCAGGTTACCTATAAGGAAACCATCCGCAGGCCCGCCAAGGCTGAAGGGCGCTATGTCCGGCAGACCGGCGGCCACGGCCAGTACGGCCACTGCTGGATTGAGCTCGAACCGCAGGAGCCCGGCAAGGGTTATGAGTTCGAGAGCCGGATCGTCGGCGGCGTGATTCCGAAGGAATACATCGGGCCGATCGACCAGGGCATCCAGGAGGCTGCCAAGAGCGGCGCCATCGCCGGCTACGAAGTGGTCAACTTCAAGGCAGCGGTCACGGACGGTTCCTATCATGAAGTGGACAGCTCTGAAATGGCTTACAAGATCGCAGCCAGCATGGCTTTCAAGGAAGCCGTGCGCAAGGCGGATCCCTGCCTGATGGAGCCCATGATGAAGGTCGAGATCATTGTTCCCGACCAGTATCTGGGCGACGTGATGGGCAACGTAAGCAGCCGGCGCGGACGGGTGGACGGCACCGAAGTCCGCGGCCAGGACCAGATCATCCACGCCTTTGTTCCGCTGAGCGAAATGTTCGGTTATACCACCGACCTTCGCTCCCGCACGCAGGGTCGCGGCATGTTCACCATG
>Ga0265298_10007915_pt1 | contig 12839 bp, 8 predicted proteins | sample AusTroGonzalo_MG_3_FD_193486 | JGI IMG/M metagenome (GOLD analysis project Ga0265298, IMG submission 193486) | Bovine rumen microbial communities from tropical cattle in Woodstock, Queensland, Australia - Gonzalo_01 | ecosystem: Host-associated > Mammals > Digestive system > Stomach > Rumen ... | reverse complement strand
TATTGTTCACTACGCTTCCATTTGTGAATGACCGTTTGTTAAGATAGCAGTATACTGATGGTCCTATGCCATCATTACTATTGTCTGCAGTTCCGCTCATGTTGAAGTTGTCTTGTTCGCCATGTGCTTCCAATGTCTTTGTGTTGTTGACTGCATAGATTAGCATCTGACCATTGTCACTACTATAGCTGATGTCTTTTGGTATGGCAAACGAGAATGTGAAACGCCCGTTGCGTACGCTGTCACTACCTGAATAGATAGTGTTTGGCCGGTCTTTATATGTAAATGCTTCGCTCGATGCATTCATTTTACAGGTGATGGTTTCTTCGATGTCTCGTATGATGAATGTTGCCACACCATTGAAGGTGTCTTGTCCCTCAATGTGTCCGCTTATCGTAGCGTGCGAACCTGCATTCAGTTGTTGTGTTCCATCGGTTACGGCTTTTCCGTTGATACTATCGATGGTGGCGGTCAGAGTAGGGGCTGCCAATACGAGGGCAGGATCACCCAACAAAGCATAGTTCATTTTGTTGACGGTTCGGTCAGAGCCTGTTTCTACAAGTTCGTTTTTGGCAAGTCGCATGGCTTCTCCGATGGATAGGCGTTGTCCGTTGTTGTCGTAGCCTAATACTCTTTTCATGAAGGCACGATTAATGACTGTATTTCGATTCATGAACACTGTGCGGGTAGTGCCGAAAAACGCGATAGCACCTCCGTTCTTGTTGAACATAGCAGTCTCTCCGATATTATCTGAGTAGCCATCGAAGGGCATAATGTCACATGATGCCGTCACCCACAAGGGTAGACGCAATGAGGTTGTTTCAGCAAAATCGGATCTTACCAAAACTTGTTCGTGTGAAAATGCATTTGGACCGCCATGACCGCTGTAGTTTATCAGAAGTGCACCCTCGTTCATCTGTTGTTTGATGATTCTTCTTACGTCAGGATAGCTGTTGCCTGTTGAGGAGGTGGAACGCGTATAAGCGTCCCAGTACACCTTTTTAATGTTATAGGCGCTTGTGTAACTTGCGACGGTTTTGACCATCTCATCAGCTGACACCATGTGCTGATTGTTATCACCATCGTCGCCCAAAAAGCACAATAGGTTCTGCCATGCACCAGCCTGCTCGTTGTTTCGGTAGCTGTAGATCTTATCGACGGCAGTCTGTGCTTGTTCAACGGTGTTAGCCGATATGCGTCCAACGGCTACATCTGCCTTGCCGGTAAAGTTGTCTATACGTTCTTCGTCATCGAGTGTGCCGAAGAAATCGTCACATACATAGCTGTATACTTTGCTGAATGAGTTTTCACTTTCGTAACAGAGCAGATAATCATCGGGCGATGTCTTGCTGAAGTCAGAGATATGCATGCGGTTGTCCCAGGCACAGTCGCCAAAAAGGAGCAGATAACGAGGCATGTCAGCGTCGCTTTCAGCGCGGTCATAGAGCATTTTCATGTATCGACGATAGGCAGATGCATCGGGTGTTCCGCTCGAAAATTCGTTGTATAGCTCATCGGCTGCAACAATCCGAACCCTGATATGATCTTTCTCCTCATGAAGCGTTTTCAGTCGTTCCGCCTGAGCTTGTAATTTGCGTGAGGCAGGAATGATAATGATCATATCTGCAGCAGCATCGGCATGTCGGTCTTGGTTGGCTACAGTTCCCACAAGTGTTGGCTCGGCATTTGTTGATAAATCCAATGGCCTTGGATCGCTAAATGTGAGTGTTGCGTGGTCAAGTCGCATGTTGGTGTTCGTTCCTGATGTCTGGGTAATCGAAACAGTGTTGTCACCGATATTCAGGTTGCTGACAGCGAAATCCCATGTATATTCAGCTGTGCTGCTGTAGGTTGTCTCACTGCCGAAGTAGCTTACCCCTTGGTTGACTGTTGCTGCACTGACCACTATGCGTCCTACCGTTGTTCCGTTGACGGAAACCGTTGCTTCGCAATAGCCATCGTAGGTCATCGCAACCGACAGCGTGCCTGTTGAACAGGGCGCATTGAGCGTGTAGTTTGTCGTGTTGCCTATTGTAATAGCTGTTTTTGAAAATAGGTTTCGACCACTGTGATACCATGCATATTCCTCTGGTTCCACCATTGAGTGATAATCATTGGGATGGGGATGGGTTGAGGAACGGAATGTTGCCTCGTCGACCGACAGGGGATTCTCTCCTTCAGTCAGGAAATAATAGCCGTAGTCGGCATAGTTGTTACGTTCGCGTAGTTTTGTGGTTGCTGAGGTCCAATTAACAGGGCCGACAGCATGGAATAGTTTCCGGCCGCCTGCTGAAAGGGTGGGGATTTCTTTCAGATCATCGGTAGCTGTGAGGTAGCTGGCAGAGAGAATTTCTGGCTGCAAAGCACCTCCGTAGCCATATACCTTAACCTTGTTTAGGTCGGAGAATCCCGCTTTTCGAATAAATGCGTCGGTCAATTGGTAAATACCAGTTTCGCTCACACAAATTTTCACCCATTTCCCTTGCGAAAGTACAGAGTGATCAGCATATCGGTTGGAACTGCTGGCATAGAGAGGCAAATGGGCTGCACGGACACTTGCGATAGGACTCGACTTTATGTTCAGCATGAAACTGACCAATTTGCTGTAATGACCATCGTGCATCACTAGCGGACAGAACGAGATGTCCATTATACCGTGTTTCCGGTCGACGGTAATCTGCTGGTTCACTTGCGGTATTTCTGGCAGTTGTTTATCAGTGAGCTTGTGGTAACGGGCAATGTCGCTGGTCGACATCTCGATGAATTCAGGATAGCTGATGCTGATTTCATAGACGGAGTCTATATAGTTCTTGCCAAGAAGAATTTGATGAGTGAAACATGGCAGTACGGAATCAATCCTTACATCCTCAGGTGTAAGGTTGAAAAAGCGCTGTGCCGATATGCTTAGACACATGCACCATAGTACTACGATTGAAAGAATAAGTTTCCTCATTATTTAATTAACGTGTGAAAGTTGGCTTTATTGTGCTAGTACCAAATATCACAATGTGGTGAGCAAAAGAACTGTTTTGATACAGAAAACGGAAAAATGATTCATCGACATCTTTTTTTTGATATTTTTTGCATGGTCTCAGTTTTTTTGTTGTATCTTCGCAGCCAATAAGCATTACTAACAATAAAACGATAGATATGAACGACATTTCAAAATCTTATGTAATTGGACTTGATCTTGGGGGAACCAACTCTGTATTCGGTATTGTTGACTCGCGCGGAGAAATTAAGGCAACAACCGCTATCAAGACGGGCGGCTTCCTTACTGCTGATGCCTATGTCGATGCTTGCGTAGAGGCACTGAACCCTATAATCGAACAGGTGGGCGGTATTGAAACCATTAAGGCAATGGGTATTGGTGCACCTAACGGCAATTACTATAATGGTACTATCGAAACGGCTCCAAATCTCCCTTGGGCTCATGATATTGTAGTGCCACTGGCCGATATGTTCAGTCAGCGCTTAGGCGTTCCTGTGGCCCTGACCAACGATGCCAATGCTGCGGCTATAGGAGAGATGACCTATGGCGTGGCCAGAGGTATGAAGGACTTTATCGTCATTACGTTAGGTACGGGCGTTGGCTCGGGTATCGTGACCGGCGGCCATCTCCTCTATGGCTCAAATGGCTTTGCGGGTGAATTAGGACATGTAACGATGGTTCGTGAGAACGGACGTATTTGTGGTTGTGGCAGGAAAGGTTGTTTGGAGACCTATTGCTCTGCAACGGGTGTTGCTCGTACTGCCCGCGAGATGCTACTGAAGGATTCGCGCCCATCATTATTACGTGAGATGAATCCTGATGATATAACATCGCTTGATGTCAGCATCGCAGCAAGTAAAGGGGACGAATTGGCAAAGGAAATCTATGAGTTTACCGGACATATGCTTGGTGAGGCCTGTGCTGACTTTGCAGCGTTCTCAGCTCCCGAAGCCTTTGTGTTCTTTGGCGGTATGACCAAAGCTGGCGATTTAATCATGGATCCAATTAGGAAAAGTTATAAGGAGCATGTGATGCCCATATTCCGAAATGCGCAATTCTTAATCAGCGGGTTGGATGGAAGTTCAGCTGCTGTATTAGGCGCATCGGCTGTTGGATGGGAAGCCTGCGTAAAAAGTTTCTAAAAAAATGTTATAGAAATTTGCAGGTTTCAAGAAAAGTGCGTACCTTTGCACCGCATTTGAGAGAAAGTGCTTTCGGAGCCCCTAAAAAGGCATGCCGAGGAAGTTTGGGTGAGTGGCTGAAACCAGTAGTTTGCTAAACTGCCGTACGGGTGACTGTACCGGGGGTTCGAATCCCCCAGCTTCCGCAAACAAGGTCGGTTCATCTAACGGTTAGGATACAAGATTCTCAATCTTGGCATAAGGGTTCGATTCCCTTACCGACTACAAATCCAAATTATAATTTATAATCTATTTTTTTCCTGGTCGGTTCATCTAACGGTTAGGATACAAGATTCTCAATCTTGGCATAAGGGTTCGATTCCCTTACCGACTACAAAACGAAAATAGGAGAACTTTTGCGGTTCTCCTATTTTTTTATTTTCTCTTATCTGCCTGTCATTATTTTTCATCGTCAGGAAGTGGCCAACAGGGTGAGGGGGTGCGCATATGACGCATCGCTTCGTCGAAGAGTTGTACCATCTCCGGATATTGGTTGGCGAGGTTATGCTGCTCACCAGGATCGTCCTTGAGGTTATAGAGTTCAAGAGGAGCATTCTTTTTGATGGTAACACACTTCCAGTTGCCCAGTCGAGCGGCACGTTGTTTGCCAGGAAACTCCCAATAGAGCATGCGGTGATCAGTATCGACGTTACCGCCATAGAAGAGCGGAGAAATGTCAATGCCGTCTGTACGCGAACTCTTACCTTTGGCAATAGCAGCCAGTGTGGGCATGAAATCGGGGAAATAGACAAGATTGTCAAGACGGCGCACAGGAACGCGACCAGGCTGATAGACAATAAGAGGCACGCGAATTCCGCCTTCATAGAGCTGTGCTTTCCTTCCACGGAAGCCTGCATTGCAATTCAGTTGGGGTAGGGGAGCCTGAATGGCAGCTCCATTATCGCTGGCAAAGATGACGAGGGTGTTCTCTGTCAGCCTCGTTTTTTCAAGATGTGCCATCAATCGACCTACTGCAGCATCCATGTGTTCAATGAGTGCAGCATATCGGCGTGCATTTTCTCGTTCAGCATCGTTGGGAAAGTCGGCATTGATAGACGGCCATCGCCATGTCTTTTGTTCTATATTATATGGTTCGTGAGGCGCGTCAAAAGCAAGATAAAGGAAGAATGGTTCCTGCTTGGCACGTTCTCGGTCGATAAAGGCGATAGCATCGTCAGTTGAGATGTCGGTGTTGTGACGTACCTTACGGTCTCGCCGGTTCTCTTTGATGTTTATAAGGTTGTCGCCATCGAAACGGTAATAGGGATAATAATAGGGCGAATTGGAATGAACAGTGGAGATGGTCCATCCGTAGAATTCGTGAAATCCTCGATGGTTGGGAGCTGCCTGTGGGTCGTAGCCGTCAAGATGCCATTTATTGACCAAGCAGGTGCGGTAGCCCGCAGCCGAAAGAACTGTAGCCAATGTAGTGTCTTCGGGCATGAGGTTGGTACGGCGGATATAGGTGGTGTCTCCGTCTGTGTTCACTTTTATCCCCTGTATGCCTCCCACAGGACATTGGTTGTCGCGGATGCGAGTGTGTCCTGTGTTCAGTCCTGTCATGAGTGAGCATCTGGAAGGTGATGAGATGCCGCTGCCTGCATAGCATTGGGTGAAGGTGGTTCCTTCGTGCGAGAGACGATCGATATTTGGTGTCTTTACATGCTGACTACCGAAACATGATAAGTCTCCATATCCCATATCATCGGCAAGTATGAAGATGATGTTAGGACGTTCGGTGGTTGTCTGTTGTGCAGTAGCCTGAAGAGCCACTAATGACAGGAGAGAAAGGGAGGCTTTGTTCATGGGTTATAATGATCTGCGGAACTTGCTAGGGCTCATGCCTACATGTTCCTTGAAGTATTTTCCTAAGAATGACTGGTTGGGGAAGTTCATCTCTTTTGCAATCTCCTTGATACTCTTTGTAGAATTCTTCAGTATTACTCGCAATTCGAGTGTCACGTAGGCGTCTATCCAGCTATTGGGTGTGCGCTTACTTACATGTTTTACCATCTCTGAGAGGTATTTCGGTGTGATGCACAGCTCATGGGCATACCAGCTGACACGACGTTCTGTGCGGCAATTCTCTTCAACAAGTTTGATGAACTGGGTGAAGATGATGTCGGCACGTGTGATACGTCCTTCCTGTATTTGGTGGAAGCGGTAAATAACGTTACTCAGGTCATAGAACATTGCAAGAATTAATGTACGTACAAGGTCTCGACGGAAACGGTTGTCGTTTTCTACGATCTTCGATTTGACCACCTGAAAATAGTCTTTGAATGTTTGCTGGTCGTGTGGTTCAAGCTCGAAGATGGGGTGGTTGTGGGCAAAAAGGTACATCGCTGATACATCGCTCACGTTACGCATTATTTCGTTGTAGAAAGGTACGGAAATCATGAAGCAGATGCCCTCAAAATCGGGCGATGCGTTATATCCGTCAATGACGTGACGTTCGCTGACGAGGATGACCTGTCCTGGTTTTAATACCTGCTTTTTCGTATCCATGTTGTATTCCACTTGACCATTGGTGCATAATCCCATGAGGATAAAACTCATTCGACGGGAATCCTTTGGAAATTGAATCTTTTTGAAATTGTCAAGAAGAATAATGTCGTTCTCAATAAATTTTCCTTCACTCCATTTAGTTGCTTTCTTAAAGTCAGTTTCGATGATTTCTTTGTCTTTACGCATATTCCTTTACTAATTGATTTTTTGAGTCTAAAATTGCGGTCGTTTTACTTGTGCAAAGGTAATTATTTTTTCTTCGGCATTCAAAAATTCTGTTCTTTATTTCTGTTTTTTTAAATATATTTGATTACCTTTGCATGCTAAAATAACGTTTCATTTATGACATTCGATGATTTTTGGCAACCTTTAACGAAAATCTACGACAGGGGTGAAGCTCGTGCTGTAGCACGTTGGTTGTTGGAGGTGATATTCAATCTAACGATGACGGACATCGTGTCAGGGGCTGTAGAACAGATGTCACCAGACGATGTAAAAAGATTGTTGAGTATGCGTCAGCGCCTATTAAAGGGTGAACCCGTACAATATGTTGCGGGTGTAGCAGATTTTGGTCCTCTACAGTTTCATGTGGCACCAGGTGTACTCATTCCCCGTCCAGAGACTTACGAACTTTGCAAGATGATTGTTCAGGATAATGTTAAGCAACGACCTTCTATCCTTGATATCGGTACGGGTAGCGGATGCATCGCGTGTACGTTGGCTGCCAATATTCCTGAGTCGGCTGTAACTGCATGGGATATATCTCCTGTAGCTTTGTCAATAGCCAAAGAAAACGCTGTTCGACTGAAGACACCTGTCAATTTCGAAGAACGTGACATGCTCAAAATAAAGTATGGAACAGATGCTGGTCGATGGGATGTTATTGTGAGTAATCCGCCTTATATCTGCGATAGCGAGGCTGATGATATGGCTTCGTGGGTACTCGACTATGAGCCTGAATCAGCTCTTTTTGTGCCAGATGATGACCCGCTAAAGTTTTATCTACATATTAGTAATTATGCCCAATCTGCATTGTCGGAGGGTGGACGTCTTTATTTTGAAATCAATCCGCGTTACGATGAGCATATCGAGGATATCCTGCTTGGCTTAGGGTTCGACGATATCATGGTGCGTGAAGATCAGTTCGGTAAGAATCGTTTTGTATGCGCTACGTGGCACGCAAACTATTCATGACTAAGCTATTGGAAAAATATGGAGATAAAAAAGGATAGAAAACAACCTATGGAGATGACTTTTGAACAGGCATTTCGTAAACTATCAGCACTATGCGCTCGTGGTGAACATTGTCAGTATGAAATGTTAGAGAAGATGCGCCGATGGGGAGTCGATGAATCTGTTCAGGCAAAAGTTATGGAGCGTCTTGTCAACGAGCATTATATTGATGATACCCGTTATGCGACAGCCTTTGTACACGACAAAGTGGTCTATAATAAATGGGGGCGAAAAAAGGTGGAACAAGCCTTGCGTATGAAACGTATTGATCAAGATGTGATAGAACAAGCGCTTGATGCTGTTGACGTTGAGGACTATATTGAAAAATTGGCACCACTCATTCGTCAGAAACTGCGCTCCACTAAGGCCAAGAATGACTATGAACGCAATATGAAGGTGATGAAATGGGCATTGAGCCGCGGATATACGATGGACGTTATTCGACAATGTATGAGTGTTACTGACGATGCAGACGAGTTTTTGGACTAAGTTATTTGATCTTTTCTCTCCTCGACTGTGTGTGGGGTGTGGACATCGTTTGTCGCCCAACGAACCTGTTATGTGCTGTTCCTGTATGTTGGGACTTCCTTTGACCCATTTTTCAGCAAGCCCCTACGACAATGTCATGGCACGTATGTTTTGGGGACTCTTCCCCCTCGAAAAAGCAGTAGCCCTATGTTATTATGAGCCTAATACGGAGTTTTCAAGAGTTATTCATGCTGTAAAATATTTTGGACGACAGGATGTGGGCGTCCATCTTGGTGAACAATTAGCCCGTACACTGCAAGAAACTGATTTCTTTTCCGATATCGATGCAATCGTTCCTGTTCCGTTGTCGACGAAACGACAGAAAGAGCGTGGTTATAATCAAAGCATGTTGATTGCTGAAGGTGTCTCTAACGTAACAGGTATCACTGTATTTGATGGCGTGTTGGAACGAACGGAGTTTGCTGTTAGTCAGACCCACCTTAATATATACGAGCGTCGAGAGAATGTGGATAAGGCATTTCGACTGCGTGACGAACAAGGAATAACGGGGAAACACCTGTTGCTTGTTGATGATGTGATGACGACAGGAGCTACGCTTACTTCCTGTGCAAGACAGTTGCTGACAATCGATGAAGTTCGGATTAGTATTGCCACGTTGGGATTTACAAAGTATTAGAAATAAACAATTTAAAAAAGAAAAAGACTTAATAAATTTGGCTTTTTGACTAGTTAATATTAATTTTGCAGCCAAATTGAAATAATTGGATAGATGAATATCGAGACATTGATTAGTAATGCTGCAGCCGAAGCCGTGAAGAGTCTCTACGGCATGGATGCAAATGAGAAGATGTTACAGCTGCAGAAGACGCGCAGCGAGTTTGAAGGTAATTTGACCCTTGTGGTTTTCCCATTTGTGAAAGCCGCTCGTAAATCACCTGAACAGACGGCCGAAGAGATAGGTAAATATTTGTTGGACCATTGTCCTGCTGTCGAAAAATATAATGTGGTGAAAGGCTTCTTGAACCTCAGTGTGGGCGATGGCGCATGGTTACAACTGTTGGAAGTTATTGATGGCAATGATATGTTCGGCATGAAGCAGGCTACGGCAGATTCTCCGCTAGTGATGATTGAATATTCGTCACCAAACACCAACAAGCCTCTCCACCTCGGACATGTGCGTAACAACCTGCTTGGTTGGTCTTTGGCAAAGATCATGGAGGCCAATGGCAATAAGGTTGTGAAGACCAATATCGTGAACGATCGTGGTATCCATATCTGCAAGTCTATGTTGGCTTGGCTGAAGTATGGAAATGGTGAGACTCCTGAATCATCTGGTAAGAAGGGCGATCATCTCATTGGTGATTATTATGTGGCCTTCGATAAGCATTATCGCGAGGAAGTCAAGGAGTTGATGGCCAATGGAATGGATGAGGAAAAAGCCAAGCAGGAGGCTCCGCTGATTAAGGAGGCTCACGAAATGCTGGTGAAATGGGAAAACAATGACCCCAAAGTTCGCGCCCTTTGGGAGAAGATGAACAACTGGGTATATGCCGGCTTCGATGAGACCTACAAAAAGATGGGGGTTGGCTTCGATAAGATTTACTACGAGAGCCAGACCTACCTCAAGGGTAAGGCAAAGGTTGAGGAAGGACTTGCCAAAGGCCTCTTTGAGCGCCATGAGGACAACTCTGTTTGGGCCGACCTGACCAATGAAGGACTCGACCAGAAACTGCTGCTGCGTAGTGACGGCACTTCTGTCTATATGACACAGGATATCGGTACAGCCGAGATGCGTTTCCAAGACTATCCTATCGATAAGATGATTTATGTGGTAGGTAATGAGCAAAACTATCACTTCCAGGTACTCTCCATTCTGCTGGATCGTCTGGGATTCAAGTGGGGTAAGGAGCTCACACATTTCTCTTATGGCATGGTGGAACTTCCCAATGGTAAGATGAAGAGCCGCGAGGGAACGGTCGTTGATGCTGATGATCTGATGCAGCTGATGGTTGAGGATGCCTACAAGACCTCTATGGAACTTGGCAAGTTCGATGATATGACAGAAAAGGAACGTCGCGAGATTGCCCGCATCGTAGGTATGGGCGCTTTGAAGTACTTCATTCTGAAGGTCGATGCTCGTAAGAACATGCTTTTCAATCCTGAGGAAAGTATCGATTTCAATGGAAATACTGGTCCTTTCATTCAGTACACTTATGCCCGTATCCGCTCGATCCTGAGAAAGGCTGAGAACTTAACTAGTACAACAAGTCTGACTGGTACGACTACTCTTAGCGAGAAGGAAGTAGAGCTCATCCAGAAGATGAATGAGTTTGGTGCAGCTGTTGAGCAGGCTGGTAAGGATTATTCGCCTTCTGGTATTGCTAACTACTGCTATGAGTTGACCAAGGTGTTCAATCAGTTCTATCATGATTATTCAATTCTTAACGAGGCCGATGAGCAGAAGAAAGCTGTGCGCTTGATGCTTGCCAAGAATGTCGCCAAGATCATTAAGAATGGTATGAATCTGTTAGGCATTGAAGTGCCTGAACGCATGTAAGAGTTTATGTGTTGCGGCTAAGTCGCAACAATCCAAAGAATGATACAGAATCCCCCTGATTATAGACACGACACCGTACTGCCTTTGCCTCTTGAGGTGAAGGCAGACGCGTGGGCGGTCGATGCAGCCTGCTCAGGCAATCCTGGACCGATGGAGTATCAGGCCATCGATCTTCAGACGGGGGCTCGTGTTTTCCACTTTGGCCCGATGAAGGGCACAAATAACATCGGCGAGTTTCTTGCCATTGTTCATGCCTTAGCACTATGTTGGCAAAAGGGACTGCATGATAAAATCATCTATTCGGATAGCTATAATGCCATTCTGTGGGTGAAGAAGTGCCAATGTAAAACAAAGTTGGAGCGAACTCCACAGACAGAACAACTGTATCAGATTATCGAACGTGCTGAGATTTGGCTGAAAACGCATCAGTATCGTAATCCGATTATTAAATGGGAAACCTCAAAATGGGGTGAAGTTCCTGCGGATTTTGGCAGGAAATGATGTTTCTCGTTATTACGATTTCCCCAACTTTCCTTTTATCTTTCTTATGAGTGCATCCCAAAGGGAGGTCTTCTGTCGTAGTACGGTGAACGATATGGCCGTACTGACGAAACAAAGAATGCTGCACAGTCCCCAGTAGGTGACGGCACTATCGGAAAGGGTGACGAAATAAATGGCCAACCCTAAAGGAATCTGCATCGATGCATACTGTATGACTGGAGCCGACAGACGGAAGCCGAAACGAAGACGTGCATAGCAATACACCATTGCGAGTTCCATAAAATGGGTTATGGCAATAGCTAATCCTGTACCCCACAGTCCCCATTGTTGATAGCCCACAACAATGAGTAATACAAGAATTAAGTCGTAGAGGAAATCCAGTGTGACAAAGCCAATGGGGTCGCTCTTTGCCAATGTAAGATAGGAGATGGGTAATGATACTGCCTTCGCATACATTGCCAATACTGCAACCTGACTCATCGTTGCCACTGGTTGGAACTGATGGGTATAGAGTAGGGGAATCAGTATTGGCAGAATAGTGATGAGTACAGCCAACATGGGTGAAACCAGTAGAATGGATACTTCTATCTGACGGTTCACCGTTTCGTTTGCAGCTTGTCGGTCACTGTTGACGGCCGACAGTCGGGGATAGTAATCGGTCTCCATCGCCCCAAATACCATACTGGCATAGGTCACAGTAAGGATGTAACCTGCATTGTAGAATCCTACGATTTCAAGATCTGCAGCTACGTTCAGGTAGGAACGGATGAACATCTCAGCACCGCTGTTCACAATGCCTGCTATGATAAAGGCGATTCCCAGTCGCACCATTTCCATGCCCTCTCCCAAGATGCCTTTTGCTCCTCGCAGTTGCAGCGGATAGAAAGCGTAGGAGTAGCGTAGTGTTACAATCATTGTGGCAAAGGCGATGAGCACAATGACAGGAACAATGCCTCGCTCGCCAAAGAAGAAATAGATGGGGACACAGATGAGCAACGACAGGAAGATGGTGTATAACTGAACGATTGCCAGTGGCTTGAGCCTTCGTGTTCCCTTTAGAATAGCAGTCTCGCCTCCTGTAATGGCAATCATTCCTACAGCAGGTGCCAGTAGAATGAAATGAAGCGTATGGTTGCCCCAAGCAAAGGTCTGATCACTCAGTATAGGTCCGATGATGATGCATACCAACATACCAAGCAGGGCTGTGAGTAGGCTCCATCCACGTACAACTTTGATGAAATGTGCAGTTTCATTATCATCGCCTTTGTCGAATACTTCCGATATATGGCGTACGGCTCCAAAGGCAATGCCCAGGTTGGTTGCTTGCGATATGAAATTGACTGACGTATTGAAAAGGGAAACAAGTCCCATGCCTGCA
>Ga0265298_10007914_pt1 | contig 12841 bp, 11 predicted proteins | sample AusTroGonzalo_MG_3_FD_193486 | JGI IMG/M metagenome (GOLD analysis project Ga0265298, IMG submission 193486) | Bovine rumen microbial communities from tropical cattle in Woodstock, Queensland, Australia - Gonzalo_01 | ecosystem: Host-associated > Mammals > Digestive system > Stomach > Rumen ... | reverse complement strand
CCCGTTTTTGGCTAAGGCGTTGTTAAAAAAACTTGTCTATGTTACATATCCGTCGTTTTTTTGCCTAGCCAAGACGCACAAAAACGGGGAAACGCAATAGAGCGACTAGAACATTTTGCCAACCCTTTGCGGTCTCGCGGGCTTGACGTAATTACCACTACGCCTCTGCGCCCGCCTAAATCCCGCGAACTAAAAGCGGTTTTGAAAAATCATCTGCTCATCTACAATACCGCGAACTCGGGGAGGGCCAAGGCGCATAACTTGATTTGGAATCGCACCTTGTTTGTTGTTTATTTGTCACCCTGAATTTATTTCAGGGTCCTGACCTACATTTTATCACAACACATGGCAACGATAGAAATGAAACATTTGACAGAAAAAAGAAAAAGGAGTATCCTTTTATCAAGGAGGATATATGCGAAACAAAAAAGGTTTCACATTGATTGAATTATTAGTCGTTGTTTTAATTATTGGTATTTTGGCGGCGGCGGCTTTACCGCAGTACCGTAAATCGGTCGCCAAAGCACGTGCTATGGAAGCAGTCAGCGCGGTAGAAAGCGCATCGCGGGCGATGGATTTGGCTATTTTGGAAGCGGGAGGAATTCCCGCTTTATCCGAGGATGCTTTGGCAATTGAGATACCTACTGATAAGATGAAAAACGTAACGGAATACGACCTCGCTTGTTATAAAAATAGTTATTGTGCAGCAGATTTTTATGTCAAGTTGAATGGGAATAAGGTTACGAATATATGGGCTCGTCGCTACTCTGATGAGACTAAGTGGCGCAAATACTGTGATTATACAGACGCCGTCGGTAAAACAGTTTGTGAAGGACTCAAACCGTTGGGATATAGGGTTTCGGGCTACGGTAGCGGAAGTTTCTAAAATTTTTACGCCAACGACCGTTTCACTTTTGTATAAAAACCCCTTGCATAATGCGGGGGTTTTTGTATAATACTAGTAAGGAGTCCTTATGAAAAAAATCGGGTGGAGAATAGGCTTATCGGCGGCCGTTTGGCTGCTTGCAAGTATCGTGCCGTTGCATGCCGCGCCGTGGGGCGTGGTGGACGTATATATCAACGAATCGGCCGATTACAAAGAAATTCTTTCCTCTAACCACCAAGAGTTTGCCATGTACCGCTTTCTAACGGGCAAGCCGATTTCTTTTGCGCTTACGTTTCAGCCGGCCGTTTCCCCGGAAGAAGAACAAGTTTTACGGGCGCAACTTATCCCGCAAATTCAGGCCGCTTTTAGCGCATGGCCCGCACAAACCCGCGCACGCATCCTGCAAGAGGCCAGCAGAAAGAAGGAATTTAAGGATATCCTCGAACTATTGGGCCGTCCGGTGCGCTTCCAATTATTGCAAGAGCCGGAAACGGCGGAGATTACGTTTGACTTTGACGATGAGAAATGGGCCGCTTTTACGTTCGATAAAGAAGATTTATCCAAGCAAAAACATATCCGCGCGGGAAATCCTACTTTTTTCAAGGGAACGGAAGAAGCCGATAAACTGCCTTTCTATCTGTTACACGAAATCGGCCATTATTACGGCCTCGGGGACCGTTACCAAGAAGGCATTTGGGGTAATTCGCCCACCTATTCCACCACCGGCGATACGGATGGTGGTGCCATTATGGCCAGCAGCCGCGGAACGGAACTGACTTGCGACGATGTGGACGGATTTATCAATTTGTTGGATTTGACCCAATTTTTAATGAAAGGGAAATGGTCCAAACGCGCTACAAACGGTTGGCAAAGTTTCTGCGGTCATCGTAAAATGTATGTGGAAGGAAAAGAATTAAACCGCGCCTCGTGGTTCGACGGTACGTATATTTATTATTACAATCCGGACGGTACCGTCAAAAAGAAAGAGGAAGCCAACATTTCCGCCGCTTATAACCCGTTTGCCCAACCGCAAGCCGCCGCCGGACCCTTTACGGGTGTGCACCGTTTTCAGGATGAACATTCCGCTATGCGGACGTCCGTTGATTATACCCGTTTGGGCGACGGACGGGTCTCCGGCATAAGTGAAGCGGGTAATTTGCTGATGCTGAATTTTGAAGCCATCCGTAAACCGCAACACCGGTGGAACTTAACCGTTCACTATCTGCGCGGCTTTAACGGCGCCAAACGGAAAGACCAATTCAAACAGCATTTTGAAGTGCAAGCGGGGAACGTGTGCCGCATACAAACGGAAATGTATCATTTCGTGGCGGAAAATCTGCACGCGGATATCCATGCCGATACCCAACAAATTGACGTTTCCGCCAAAGTAACGGATTCCTCGGACGGCGCACCCTTGATGCTTGATTTGTACGTGAGTGGAGAAATCAACAACGAAACGTACACCTTCACGCAAGGAAACAAAATGTGTAAAGCCGTTTGGAAGGATGCCCAAATCTATACCGAAGGAACCGAGACGTGCCAAGAATGGGTGTTTACCGTGGGAGAAGCACAAAACGCTGTCCACGATTATTTGAAAAACGCCCGCCAAATGTGCCGCTACGTTTCTGCCTTGGAAGAACAAACCGTGGCCGCTACCGTGGCATCTTCCCTGCGAAAATAAATACTCTACCCTTTGAAATTCCGCCCGTAGTTCGGGCGGTTTTTTATAAAATGCCCCCTGTAAAGCAAGGGGTGTTTTTTGTAAGAGCGTCCCCTTGTGCGGTATTTGTGGAGCAGCACCGTTTTTTGCTAAAATATAAGGGAAATACAGTTTAGAAAAAGTGCCTTTTGTGCGTGCGCGTTGATGCACGGTTTCAAACGGCAACAGCGTTTTATGGAAGAATTGGTAAGTATCATCATGCCCACCTACAACTGCGCTTCTTTTATCAAAGAATCGGTGGAATCCGTCCTTGCGCAGACCTATACGAATTGGGAATTGATTATCGTGGACGATTGCAGTAAAGATAATACGCGGGAAGTCCTTGCGCCTTATTTGGCCAAGTATCCGCACGTTCACTATACGTGTTTGGAAAAAAACGGCGGCCCGGCTACGGCCCGCTCCAAGGCCTTGCAGCAGGTCAAAGGCGACTATGTGGCTTTTTTGGATAGCGACGATTTGTGGACAACCGATAAATTAGCACGCCAAATCAATTTTATGAAGCAGCACAAGGCCCCCTTCTGCGCAACGGGATATGCCCTCATGAAAGAGGACGGAACACGGTTAAATACAGCCCTCATCCCGCCGGAAAAAACGAATTATGACAAAATGCTCCGGCTTTCTTGCCCCGTAGGGAATTTGACCGTTATGTATGACCGCCGCATCGTGGGTGACCAACAAGTGCCCGCTATTAAAAAACGGAACGATTTTGCATTGTGGCTGCAAGTGTTACACAAAACACCCATCTGTTACGGCATGACGGATATCCTTGCCACGTACCGTCTGCGTACGAAATCGGTCAGCAGTAATAAATTAAAATTGCTCCCCTACCATTGGCAGTTGTATCACCATATTGAAAAATTAAGCGTGCTCAAAAGCGCGTGGTATATTTTGTGTTGGGGTTTTGTAAAGGGAACGGGAATCGGTATTAAGAAGGTAAAAACGGATGCTTAAAAAAATATACGGCGGATATCTTTCTTTCTTAACCGCACTGTGCGGCATTGATTTTGCCAAACGGATGGATGCTTGGTTGCGTTTCCGCCGGAAACTGAACCTAAAAAATCCGCAGACATTGTCCGACAAAGTAACGTATTTGTTTTTGCATAAAAGTACGGCGCTTGTGTCCGCCTGTACCGATAAGTGGGCCGTGCGGGAGTATATCGCACGGAAAGAACTAGCGGATATTTTAATCCCCGCGGCCGGCGGACCGTGGAACAAAGCGCAAGATATTGATTTTGAGGCGTTGCCCGCGCGGTTTATCTTAAAAGCCACGCACGGTTGTAAAATGAATTATTTGGTGACGGATAAAAACAAATTGGACGTTCCCGCGTGCAAGCGCACCTTGCAAACGTGGCTGAATACAACGTATGGCACTTACTCGTTAGAGCCGCACTACCGCTCGATCACGCCCCGCGTGTACGCCGAGAAATTGTTGGACGCACCCGGCGGTTTGGCTGATTATAAAATCCACTGTTTGAACGGCGTGCCGCAATTTATCCTCGTGTGTAGCGAACGCAACGCCCAAGGCAGCCGGATGCAGGTAAAGTTGGATTTGTTTGATACGCAGTGGAACTGTCTGAACCGGTTTCTGCAACCAAGCGGACTGGAAACAGCCGGCAGCGGCCGTCAGGAAAAACCGCAGTTGTTAGAAAAAATGTTGGCAGTGTCGCGTACGTTATCGGCGGATTTTCCGTTTGTGCGGGTGGATTTGTACGAGGTGGACGGAAAAATTTATTTCGGCGAACTGACGTTTTCGCCCGCGTGCGGTGTTTTCCCGTACTTTACCGACGAATTTATAGCACAAACGGGACAGCAGTTAAAAATTTAATATGAAATTACTTTTCTTAGGAGATTTTTTCTTTGATTATCCGTATCTTCCAAAAGATTTTTTGGAAATTTGTTCTTTTGTGCAACAAAAAAATTACCGGGTAATTGTGAATTTGGAAACCGTTTGGGGAACGTCGGGCAAGCCGGTTCGGAAACGGGGTGTTCATTTGCGTAGCAGTAGGCAATTGATAGAGGCACTTAAGCAACTCAATGTAATAGCGGTCTGTTTGGCCAATAACCATACGCTTGATTTTGGGCCGGAACCTTTGGAAAATTTGTGCCAGGAATTGACCCGGGCCGGAATTTTGTATGTGGGAGCCGGGCGCAATTTGGAGCAGGCGCTAAAACCGTTAGCCCTGCCGGAAACTTCTTTATTACTGCAAAATTTTGCGTGGGAAACGGAAGAAGCGGTAAGTGCTACCAAAACGGGTGCCGGGGTGGCCCCTTTGCGGCGTGATACAGTGATGGCACAAAGCCGGAAATTGAGAAAGAAATATCCCGATCATTTTATCGTAAATATTTATCATTGGGGATTTGAATACAATTTACTCCCTAATCCGTCGGATATTCATTTCGCCCACCAAAGCATAGATGCCGGGGCGGATATGATTATAGGCCACCATCCCCACGTCATACAACCTTACGAAAAGTATAAGGAAAAAGATATTTTTTATTCCTTGGGGAATTTTTATTTTGCTTCCCGTCGTAAAAATTATAATAAGCACTTCCCCGTTCCGCCGTGTAATGCGTGTGATTTCGGTTTAGGAATTGTTTTTGATACCGTTACCAAACAAGCCGAAGGGTTGGTATCGGTGGAATATCAAAAAGCCGCCGACCTTTCTTCCGTAACACCTGCGGCAGAAAGTGCGGTGGTGCGTGATATCACCTCGGTTGATTGGAAAAGCAAAGACTATATCAAAAAGGTAAGGGAAATGTCTTGCAATTTTACGCCCGTATTGACGTTAAATTCTTTTCACAATGCAGGGGCTTTGGGTTGGCTGCATTTTAAGTATAAGATGGCCTTTTTATTAAAATTTTTGAAAAAGAGCCGGCTCGGAAATGTTGTCTTTGAATGGGCAAAAAAATTATAGAGGAGAGAAAAAATGCAACACCTTGCTATCATCGGACACTTCGGCGGAAAAGAAAAATTTTGTGACGGACAAACCCTCAAAACGCTTGCACTGTTTCAGGCGTTAAACGATACGGCTCTTTTCAAAATTCATAAAGTGGACACCTATTACAACAAGACGAATAAATGGAAGTTGTTTTGTGACACGTTAAGCGGTTTATTTATGTGCCGGAAAGTGATTGTATTGGTATCAAAAAACGGGATGAAAATGTATTTCCCGCTGTTGTATTGGAGCCATAAAATTTTACGTACACAAGTTTTTCATTATGTAATCGGCGGGACATTGGCAAGTGAAGTACAGGCGCATCCGAAATGGAAAAAATATATTTCCGCCTTTGAGGGAAATTGGGTGGAAAGCCGCTTGGTGGTAGAAAAGTTGCGCGCACAAGGCGTAAATAATGCTTGTTATGTGCCGAATTTTAAGCAACTGTCCCCGTTGCGGGAAGAGGAATTGTCCCCGGTCCATACGCCTATGCGCTTTTGTACGTTCAGCCGTGTGATGAAGGAAAAAGGTATTTCCGACGCTATCAACGCTTTGGCAACAGTAAACCGGGAAGAAACCGTCGCCACGCTGACGGTTTACGGACCGGTCGCCAAAGAATATGAGGAAGAATTTGGAGCGTTATGCAAGCGCTATGCCTCTTTTTGCACCTACGGCGGCGTGATTGATGCGGAAAAAAGCGTAAGCGTGCTGAAAAATTACGATCTGCTTTTATTCCCCACGTATTGGTATGGGGAAGGTATGCCCGGCACCATGATTGATGCGTTTTGTGCGGGCTTGCCGATTGTGGCGCGGTGGTGGCCGTATTGCGACGAAATGATTACTCATTTGCAAACGGGGTTTGTATATCCGTTTGACCGCCCGGAGCAATTGGAACAGTGGGTGCGCTATGCGCTTTCGCATCCGCAAGAAGTGTATGCGATGAAAAAAGCGTGTTTGGCGGCCGGGGCCTCTTATACGCAAGCATGTGTGTTGCCGCAAATTCTCGCCTTATTGCAGGAGAAAAAATGAAACGGATTTTGTGTGTTGTAACCAATATGAATACCGGCGGGGCGGAGACTTTCTTAATGAAAATTTACCGCCAATTAGACCGCAGCCGTTACCAAATGGATTTTTGTATTTGTAACCAACAACAAAATGTTTATGAGGACGAAATCCGGCGCTTGGGCGGACAAATTTATCACTTGCCGCCGAAAACAAAACAGCCGTTTTCTTTCTTGCGGCAATTTTGGAAGGTTTTGCGCACGCAACGCTACCGGTATGTGTTGCGGCTAGGCAGTACGATTTTTGAAATGCCGGATTTGTATGTGGCGTGGTTAGCGGGAGCAAAAGTAAAAATTTTCCGTTCCTGTAATGCCAGCGCTACGTATCCGTCCGTTTTGTTACGCGCGCACAAAGCGTTGCGCCGCCTTGTGATGCGGGCGGCGGATATTCAAATTGCCCCGTCGGACTTGGCGGCGCAGTTTACGTTTGGTTCCGCCAAAGGGGTGTGTTTGCTACCTAACGGTTTAGATACGCGCCGTTTTACATTTTCCGATGAAAACCGATGCCAAATCCGGCAGGAACTAGCAGTAAAAGACCGTTTGGTCGTTGGGCATATCGGGCGGTTTAACGTCCAAAAAAACCACCGTTTTTTATTGGAAATTTTTGCCGAAATCAAAAAACGCCGTCCGGAGGCGGTGTTGTGGCTCGTGGGGAAAGGCGAACTTGAAAAACAAGTAAAGGAATATGCCGCAGCGTTGGGTATTTTATCAAGCGTGCAATTTTTAGGCGTACGTTTGGATATTCCCGCGCTACTTTGCGCGATGGACGTATTTGTGTTTCCGTCGCTTTTTGAAGGGATGCCCAACACGGTTATTGAAGCACAAACAAGCGGGTTGCCCTGTTTGATTTCCGATACGATTACCCGTCAGGCACGCCAAACGGACCGGGTACATTTTGCATCACTTTCCCGTACGCCCGCCCAATGGGCCGAAGAAGCGCTCTCCTTGGCAGATACACAGGCGGCCGGACGCACGCAGGCCGCGGAGCAGATGCGGGTGGCCGGATATGACGTGGCCTCAACGGCCGCACAATTTACGAAGTTAGTTTTCGGAGAGGGACATGAATAAGTGGATGGCACTGACGGATAAATTGATTTGGGGACTGACCGTTGCATTGTTCTCGTCGTTCTATATTTTTGACGCGAGTGTTTATTCCCGGTTTGTTTTACTCGGCATTACGGTGCTGATTGCAGGGCTTATTTTGGTAAAAAATAATTTCCGGATACCGGTGTATTGGCACATATTCCATACGCTGATACTCGTATTTGTTATTTACTGTTTCGTTTCCAGCGTGTGGTCGATTGATCCGTCCGCTTCTATTGTGCAGGGGTCTATTATCGCGCAAATTTTAATTTGTATGTCCGTCCTGTACACCTACTATTTACCGCAAAAAAGTACTACACCGCTATGGCGGGTTGTTATGTGGGGGGGATATATCGTTACGGTGTATGCGTTCTTCTATTACGGGTTGGATACTATCAAAACCATTTTATCTGCGGCGGGGCGGCTGGATAATACGTTTTCAAACGTGAACAGTTTGGGGATGGTGGCGGCCTTGTCGGTGGTGATTACGCTCTACGAAATTTTGTTCGGCAAATTTAGGTGGTATCACTTGTTGGTGATATTAAACATCGTACTTATCGCCGCTACCGGCAGCCGTAAAGCGGTTATGTTACTCTGCGGCGGGTGCGGGGGCGTGGTGCTGATACGCTATTCCAATAAAAATTGGCTCGTTTCGCTTGTCCAATACCTTGTCGCGTTCGGTATTTTGTTGTTTTGTTTGCGTTTGTTATTGGAACTGCCGTTATTGGCAGGCGTACGCGAGCGGTTTGATACGTTGTTTAACTTGTGGCGCAGTACGGGGGAAATTGATTCGTCCACGTTCTTGCGCAATTGGATGATTCATATCGGCTGGGAGCAGTTTTTACAGCATCCGTTATTGGGCATCGGTATCAGCGCTTCCGGCGCGGTATTGGAGCGTGTGCTGTGGCGTACGTATTTCCACAATAACTATATTGAAATGCTTGCGTGCGGCGGTATCGTGGGGTTTTGGTTGTATTACCAAATTTTATTCATCGCATTTTTCCAATTGTTCCGTCAGCGTTTCTGCCCGGATAAAAATACCTTGCTCGGTTTGATTTTGATTGTTCTGATTTTGGTGTTGGATATCGGGGCCGTATCTTACGGCAGTAAAAGCACCTATTTTTACTTAATGATTTTGTTTATCCAAATAAAAATTAATAATCGGTTTTTAGCGTCCAAGCCGACGCAAACGGCGGGAGAATCATGCAACTGACGCGTGCCAAAAAATTGATGCTTAATACCGTTACCGCGTTGGTGGACCAAGCGGTCGTGGTGCTCTGCGGGTTTATTTTGCCGCGGATGTTTTTGGTGTCGTATGGTTCGGCGGTCAACGGTTTACAGGCCTCTATTACACAGTTTTTAGGCGTTATTGTGTTGTGCGAAATGGGTGTGGGAGCAGTGGTGCAATCGGCCCTCTATAAACCGCTTGCCCAAAAAAATGAATTGGCAATCAGCCAAATTGTTTGCTCGGCGGAACGGTTCTTCCGCAAGTTGGGGGCCCTTTTACTGCTCTATACATTCGGGCTGATGTGTGTCTATCCGGTGCTGATTAAGCACGAATTTGGTTTTGTCTATACCGCCAGTTTAATTTTGATTATTTCGCTCAGTTCCTTTGCCCATTATTTTTTGGGAATTACGTACCGCCTCCTTTTGCACGCGGACCAATACGGTTTTATTCCTACCGCGCTGCGCAGTGTTTGTTTGCTCGTCAGTACTGCCGTGTGTGTGGGACTGATGAAAGCCGGCGTGGGGATTCACGGCGTGAAATTGGCGGCGGCGGTTTTCTTTATTTTGCAGCCGGTGTTACTTGCGTGGTACGTCCGCAAACACTACACGATTAACCACCGTTTGAAACTGACCGTAGAACCGATTAAACAAAAATGGAACGGGTTTGCACAACATATTGCTTCGTTTGTACTCGTCGGAACGGATATGCTCGTGCTGACGGTGTTTTCTACGTTGGACAATGTGTCGGTGTACAGCGTGTACAATTTAGTGGCTAACGGGATGCGCCAATTTATGATGGCCCTTACGACCGGCATACAAGCCACGTTCGGCAATATGTTGGCCAACGAAGAATGGGAAAAGGTAACCGTATTTTTTGCCCGTGTTGAGTGGCTCATGCATACAAGCGTAACCCTGTTGTTCGGTTTGTGCGGCGTGCTGATTGTGCCGTTTATTTCCGTCTATACACGGGGCATTACGGATGCAAATTATATCGTGCCGCTCTTTGCCGCTTTGCTCGTGTTTGCACAAGCGTTGTTTTGTATGCGCCTGCCCTATTCCACGCTGATTATGGCCGCCGGCCATTACAAAGAAACACAAAATAGTGCTATTTTGGAAACGGTACTCAATATCGTTTTATCTGTTGTGTTGGTGCAGTATTGGGGGCTTGTGGGGGTTGCCGTCGGAACGATTATAGCGGTAGGATACCGGACCTTGTATTTCGTGTGGTATTTGTCCGGAAATATCTTGAAACGAAGCAGAATTTATTTCGTAAAGTGTATCGGTGCCGATGTGTTGGTAGTGGCCGTTTTGCTTCTTTTGTGCCATCCGTTTACGTTACAACGGACGGATTATATCGCATGGTGTTGGCTTGCCTGTAAAGTGTCCCTCATCGGCGTGGGAACGAGTTGGGCCGTGAACCGGTTACTCTTTCCCGCGGAAGTAAAAGCGGTCGTAGGCCAACTGCGCCGCGTGAAAAATTTAATTCATAAACGGAAAGAAACATATGAAAAATAAATGGTTGCGTTATTTTACGGAAAATCATTGGTATTGCCTTTACCGTCCGGCCGGAGAGGATACGTTACCGTGGCAAACAGACGAAAACCGCCCGTGGCGCCGGTTGAAAACAGGCGCACGTTATTGGTGCGCGGACCCGTTTTTGGCGGAAGAAAACGGACAAGTTTATGTGTTCGGCGAGATGATGGATTTGAAAACGTCGCACGGTGTTTTGGGCGTTGCGCCGCTTAATAAAGACGGCGATACGCTGATACGGCCGGTACAGGATTTTCAGTGTCATATTTCGTATCCCAACGTGTTTAAGTACGGGGGGACGTGGTACATGGTGCCGGAAACATGTGCCCGCAAAACAATTGAATTGTACCGGGCGGTATCATTCCCGGACCGGTGGGAAAAAGTAAGTGTGCTTGCGGAAAAATTACACGCGGTAGATACAACCGTTTTTAGACTGAACGGCCGCTATTACGCTTTTATCTACGAGCCGGACGGCGAACATAATACGTTAAGCATTGCGGAACTAGATATGGAAAAGGGTTGTTTCGGGCAAGTGAAAAAAGTGAAAGAATATACCGGCCGCATCGGCCGCCCGGCGGGAGAAGTGTTTGTCAGTCGGGGGATGTATATCCGCCCGACCCAATACGGCATCCGCACCTATGGGGAAAAAGTGATTTTTAAGGCGTTCACGTTTGACCCTGTTTCGTGGGCGTATGAAGAACACGACGTGGCGGAAATCGGACCGGCATCGTTCGGAAAATTGGATAAACGCCTCCGCATACAGGGTTGCCATACCTATAACCGGGTAAGCGGAGTGGAAATTACGGACATAAAATTTAACTGTTTTTTACCGTTCAAACCGTTACGCAGTTTGCTTAAAAAGTATCATATAGGGGGATATCATTTTAATGAAAAAAACTAAACCGGTTGTCTTGTTTTTGTGTAGTTACCAATCCGTTTACGGCGGAAATTTTGTGCCTTCTCTCGTGGCGGTGGAAGAAGAAATAAACCGCCGGGGCGGTGCGTGTATCTATGCGTTCCCGGTGAGGGCTTCCGAACGCACGTGGTTGAAACAGTTGCGGGAAATGGGTAAAACCGTTATCACGTTTGATTTCACGGCCGCGCGCAAACAGCAGATGAAACAGTTGGATGCAGTCGTTTCCGCCTACAATGTAACGGTTGTGCATGCCCATTTCACTTCAATATGGATGATGGAACTGTTTGCCTGTTCCCATCCGTCCATCCGGACGGTGATTCACTTACATTCGGATTTTACCCAAGGGAAACAATCCCTCAAAATGAAATTGAAAAATTGGCTGCTTTACAAAGTGTTATCTTCCCGTGTGCGTTTTATCAGCGTATCTCCGGCGTTTGTGGTGTTCAACCCGAAGCGTATTACATGGCTGCCCAATGCGTTGGCTACCCAACGGATGCCTTGTGAACATACGCCCGGCGCCGCTATCCGCCAACAGTATGGCATCGGCGAAAAGGAAATTTTATGCGAATTGTTCAGTTGGTCCCCGCAAGTAAAAGGCGCGGATATTGCCGTAGAAGCCGTCAAAATACTAAACCAAGCGGGGAAAAATTATACCTTGGCCCTTATCTGCGGGCGTGAGGTAACCCCGGAAAAAATGCCCGCGTGGGTGCGGGAACATACCTCGTGCAGCGGAGAGGAAAATTTCTTGCGCTATTTGCCGCCGCAAGAGGATGTGTTTGCCTATCACGAGGCCGCCAATGTATTGATTTCCGCCAGCCGTTCGGAAGGATTTTCGTATTCTATTTTAGAAATGCTCAGTTTGGGCAAACCCTGTATCGTAAGTGACATACCCGGCGTGGCGTGGTGTAAAAAATATCCGCAAGTGTTTGTCTTTCCGTCCGAAAACGCGGAAGGTTGCGCGCAGGCCTTGTTGCAAGCCGCCGGATGTGAGCCGTCCAAAGAAACGGCTTTCCGCGTAAAGACCGATTATTATATCGGAGCATGGGTGAACGAGGTAATACAAGCATATGGTTGCTGATACACCGTCTTTTTCCGTTTATGCTTCCATCCATGAAATCAAAGAGTTGTGGAAGGATTTATTTGCCCGAAACAAATCTTTTTCGTTTTACCAATCCTACGAATGGAACGAATGTTTGGAGAAAAAACGTAAACGTGTTTTCGGCGCGGAAGGAAAACTAGCGTATTGGGTGTATGATAAATGTGTCATTTTCCCGCTTGTTATTGATGATAAACAATCGATTATCCGCTTGCTCGGCTATGCGGACGCGAGTGATTATCTCTCCCCGGTGTTTGCCGGCGAAGAAGAAGTGTTGGAACGGGGCGTACGTTGTTTGTGTGAACGTGTCTGCGGAAAATACCGGTTGGTGTTTTCCAAGGTGTCCGAAAAAATGCTTTTTTATAAAGTGCTTGAAAAATTAAACG
>Ga0265298_10007913_pt1 | contig 12842 bp, 8 predicted proteins | sample AusTroGonzalo_MG_3_FD_193486 | JGI IMG/M metagenome (GOLD analysis project Ga0265298, IMG submission 193486) | Bovine rumen microbial communities from tropical cattle in Woodstock, Queensland, Australia - Gonzalo_01 | ecosystem: Host-associated > Mammals > Digestive system > Stomach > Rumen ... | reverse complement strand
AGCGTGGTTCACCTCGATATTCACTTTGAAGTCCTTGTCAAGACCATGAGCTTTCAAGAAACCGATTACAGTCTCAGTGTCAACATCATACTGGTGCTTTGATGGTTCCATTGGCTTTGGCTCAATGAGGAATGTACCCTTGAAGCCCTTGCCACGAGCATAGTCGCGAGCCATACCGAGCATAGTAGCCATGTGCTCCTTCTCACGCTTCTGGTCAGTGTTCAGAAGGCTCATGTAACCTTCACGACCGCCCCAGAATACATAGTTCTCTGCGCCGAGAGCGATACCTGCGTCAATCGCATTCTTAATCTGTACGATAGCACGAGCTACAACGTCGAAGTCTGGGTTGGTACTTGCACCATTCATGTAACGCTTGTTACCGAATACGTTAGCAGTTGACCAAAGCAATTTCTTGCCAGAGCCTGCCATCTTTTCCTTCAGGTAAGCAACGATTGCCTTCATGTTTGCTTCGTACTCCTCAACAGACTCACCTTCGCTGATGAGGTCAACATCGTGGAAGCAGAAATAGTTGATACCGAGCTTCTCCATGATTTCGAAGCCTGCATCTACCTTGTTCTTTGCAATCTCAAGTGCGTTTGCACCCTGGTTCCATGGGAAAGTCTTGGTTCCACCACCGAACTGGTCGCCACCTTCTGCACAGAGAGTGTGCCACCAAGCCATAGCGAAGCGAAGCCAATCGCTCATCTTCTTACCCATGATTACTTTGTTTGCGTCATAATAATGGAAAGCCATAGGATTCTTAGAATCCTTGCCTTCGAACTGGATCTTCTGGATGCCAGGGAAAAATTCTTTTGCCATAGTTTAAAAAAAATTGTTTAAAAAGTTAGTATTGATTGTTTATTGTTTCTCCAAAATCTCTTTCCAGCGCTCGTATGCTGCCATATATGCCTCTTTATTCGCCATATCGGGAACTTCTGTAGAATGATGTTTCAGGGTTGCGAATGCAGCATCACTGTCTTTGTAGATACCGGCGCCGATACCTGCACCCTTGGCTGCACCTGCAGCACCATCTGTCTCATAGAGTTCGATGTTAGCACCTGTTACTGAAGCAAGTGTCTTACGGAACATCGGATTGAGGAACATATTGGCATGTCCTGCCTTGATGGTCTTGATTTCCATACCCATTGCCTTCATGATTTCCATACCGTATGCGAACGAGAAGACAATACCTTCCTGGGCGGCACGCAACAAGTGTGCTTTCTTATGGATGTTGAAATTGAGACCATGGATGCTACAGCCGATTTCACGGTTCTGCAACAAACGCTCAGCACCATTACCAAATGGGATGATGCTCAGTCCTTCGCTGCCAATTGGCACTTCGTCGGCCAACACGTTCATATCGGAATAGCTGACGCCCTCGGGTGCTACGTTACGACGCATCCATGCGTTGAGGATACCTGTACCGTTGATGCAAAGGAGCACACCCAGACGAGTGTCGGGCTGGTTGTGGTTGACGTGTGCAAAGGTGTTCACACGTGAGAGCTTGTCATAATTTACTTCACCAAGTACACCATACACAACACCCGATGTACCACCCGTAGCTGCGATTTCGCCTGGCTTCATCACGTTGAGTGAAAGGGCGTTATTGGGCTGGTCACCACCTCGATATGCAATTGGAGTACCTTCTGCGATGCCGAGAGCCTCAGCTACCTCTTTGCATACGGTTGACTGAACAGCAAAGGTAGGAACAATCTCAGGAATAAGGTCGTTGATGAAACCATAGAAGTTCATCACGTCCTTGCTGACGCAGTTCTCCTTGAAATCCCAGAACATACCTTCTGACAGGCCGGAGATCGTGGTGTTGATGGTACCGCCACTCAATTTCATCGCGATGAAATCGCCTGGAAGCATGATTTTATAGATCTTTGCGAACAGTTCTGGTTCGTTTTCCTTCACCCAAGCCAACTTTGCTGCGGTGAAGTTACCTGGTGAATTGAGCAAATGACTCAGACACTGCTCACTGCCAATCGCTTCAAATGCTTTGTTTCCATAAGGAACAGCACGTCCGTCACACCAGATAATACTTGGACGTAATGCTTTCTTGTCCTTATCCACACATACCAATCCGTGCATCTGGTAACTGATACCGATTGCTTTCACGTTGGCAAGAGCCTCAGCATTCTGCTGTTTCAAAACTCGTGTGGCCATCTGCAAACTATTCCACCAGTCCTCTGGTTCCTGCTCAGCCCATCCAGCCTTCTTGGCAATGATTTTAGCTTCTGTTTCAGGATAGAACGTAGAGGCTTCACACACTCCCGTCTCGATATTCACCAGCGAGGCTTTCACTGATGAAGTACCTATGTCATAACCTAATAAATACATATTCTCAATCTTGTTAATAAGTTTTAGTTTGCAAAGATAGGAGTTTTTTCCAATTCTACATATTATTTTTGATTAAATGTTTTGAATTTATGTAACAAACACCCCGAAACTATGCTTTTTTGCTTCAAAAGGCATCAAAGTTTTGAAGAAATGATAATTATTATGAATTATGAATCACGGATTATGATTTATTTATTAACTTTGCGCTGTCAATTACAAAACCCAATACGAAATGAAAAAAAATGTCTTATTTGTAACATTCCTCATGTTGGCCGCATTAAGTATGTCGGCCCAAAGTAAGAATCAACCCGTCGTAACATGGACGACAGCCATTCAGAAAGTTGAACCTCACAACCTGCCACCTGCTCCGTATCTTGCCGGCAATTCGCTGCGTCAGATTGTCGAAGTTTCGTTTGGCGGCGAAATGGTTTCTTTGAAGCTATCCAATCAGTACAATACCGATGAAACCGAGATTATCGGGGTAGAGTTGGCTAAAGCGCTGACACAAGGAGAAAGTGCAGCAATAGATGAGGCAACAACTACGGCTCTGACCTTTGGCGGAGCAAAGGGAATCACGATGAAACCGGGCGAAATCGTCGTTTCAGACCCTGTAAAGTTCCACATGACCCCACGAATGGATGTGGCCATCACCATCCATTTCGGTAAAGCCTCGAAGACAGATGTAAGTGGTCATCCCGGCTCACGTACCTCTTCTTATATCGCCGAAGGAAACACCAACGATTTCAGTAAAGCTGTCGAAACAACTCATTGGTGCTATATCAACAGTCTGATTGTACCTGCAGGTAAGAAATTCGGTTCGATTGCCGTCATCGGAAACTCGATCACAGATGGTCGCGGAACCACAACCAACCATCAAAACCGCTGGACAGACAATCTCTCAAAGCGTTTGCTGCAAAACAAGAAAACCAAGCGACTCAGCGTACTCAACTTAGGACTGGGCGGCAACTGCGTGCTGCGTGGTGGTCTCGGTCCTACTGCCAACAGCCGCTTTGAACGTGATGTATTGGAACAGGAAGGTGTGAAATACGCCATCGTATTTGAAGGCGTGAATGACATTGGAGGTTCATGGAACGGTGAAGAAACCGCCAAGCAACTCATTGAGTCATTCAAGACCATGATTCAGAAAGCCCATGCGAAAGGCATCAAGATTTATGGAGCTACCATTATGCCGTTCAAGGGAAATAACTATTATAACGAATCACGCGAAAAAGGACGCCAGCAAGTGAACGAATGGATTCGTACCTCTGGCGAATACGATGGCGTGATTGATTTCGATGCAGCCACACGCGATCCTCAGCAACCCGACCGACTGAATCCCGCCTTTCTCTTCGAGAACGACTGGCTTCATCCAAATGCGAACGGCTATCAGGTGATGGGCGACTGCATCGACTTGAAACTATTTGAAAAATAAAAGGAAAGACCCTCTCCTGTCCCCCTTAACGGGGGATGATTAGAAGGTCTCTAACTGAAAAAGTTGACGATTTTATCTTTGGCCACAGGTTGTTGTTCACCTGTGGTCATATTTTTTACGGTTACAGTGCCTTCCTGCATCTCCGTCTCGCCGATGATGGCCACAAAAGGAATCTCCTTTGCGTTGGCATAGCTCATCTGCTTCTTCATCTTCGATGCGTCTGGATAAATCTCGGCACGGATTCCAGCTTTTCTGAGACTGGCAATGATGGGCAGACTATATTGTGCCTCTTTCTCGCCGAAATTCACGAAGAGTACTTGGGTTGCATTGACCGCTTCCTTGGGATAAAGGTCGAGTTGGTTGAGCACGTCGAAGATGCGATCGGCACCAAATGAGATACCCACACCCGACAGACCTGGCATTCCGAAGATGCCTGTGAGGTTGTCGTAACGTCCACCGCCCGTGATGCTGCCAATCTGCACATCGAGTGCCTTCACTTCGAAGATGGCTCCTGTGTAATAGTTCAAACCGCGAGCAAGAGTAAGGTCGAGTTCCACTTCGTTGTTCAAACCCAGTCCTGCTAATGTATTGAGAATATACTCCGTTTCCTCAATAACTTTCAGTCCAATCTCACTGTCTTTCAGTACTTCGCGCATCGTCTGAAGTTTCTCCGCGTTCGTACCCGTGAGGTTGATAATGGGCTGCAATTTCTCGATGGATTGGGCAGAAATTCCCGCTTCTGCCAATTCTGCGTTTACGTTTTCAATACCGATTTTGTCCAATTTATCGATAGCAACGGTGATATCCACAATCTTGTCTGCCTCGCCTATCATTTCAGCGATTCCTGAGAGAATCTTGCGGTTGTTGATTTTGATACATACCCTCACACCGAACTTCGTAAACACTGTGTCAACGATTTGCATCAGTTCCACCTCGTTCAACAACGAATCCGAACCCACGACATCGGCATCACACTGATAGAATTCACGATAACGTCCCTTCTGAGGACGATCGGCGCGCCATACAGGTTGAATCTGATAGCGTTTGAACGGCAAAGCAAGTTCTTCGCGATGCATCACCACATAACGGGCAAATGGCACGGTGAGGTCGTAGCGCAGACCTTTCTCGCAGAATCTACTGGCCAACTTTGTGGCGTTACGGCTCAGGAGTTCCTCGTCAGTCAACCCCTTGAAGTAGTCACCCGAGTTCTGGATTTTAAACAGCAGCTTATCGCCCTCCTCGCCGTACTTACCCATCAGCGTTGACAGGTTTTCCATCGCAGGCGTTTCAATCTGCTGGAACCCATAGAGGGCATACACCTCTTTGATGGTGTTGAATATATAGTTACGCTTCGCCATCTCAACAGGTGAGAAGTCGCGCGTTCCTTTTGGAATCGATGGTTTCATGTTTCAAATGAAAATGTAGAATGAAAATATAAGTGTTCTCTTAGCTCTTCTTCACTGAGCAACGACGATAGTACCACGCAGATGCCAGACAAATCAGGAGTGAAGCGCAGACAGCAAGGACAAGACCTACTGGCATCGATGCATATTGCATTTCACAGTTGTTTTCCGTGCACTCCTGAACGGTGGTGACCGTTTTTGTTGGTGCAGCAGAGAACTGCTTTTCGAGTTTCTTTGCCTTCTTTTCAAGTTTCTTTGCTTGCTTCTCAAGCTTTTTTGCCTTCTTTTTAGCGGCCTTTTCAGCTTTCTTTGCGGCTTTCTCGCTTTGCTTTGTCATCTTTTCGGATTGTTTCTGGGCTTTATTCGCCTCCTCTTCGATGCGTTGCTGCATTGCTCGAATCTCTGCATCCGAGAACGGAGCGATGTCTAAAAGATTGATAATCATAATGTTTCGTTTAACGGTTTTTTATTTGATTTGTTACTTCTTTATTCGTTTAATCAGATCCTTGTTAAATCATCAGTTGGATCAACACGCCGACCAAGAAACTGGTTACATTGCATAGCAGACTATATACGAAGCTCCGCTGCCAATTGCGAATGAGGATATAATAGCCGACAGTTTCTACTATCACAACCAGCAGCTCTCCTGTCAGTAGTCCGACAATAGAACTGCCTACAGTTAGCAGAACAAGGTTCAGCGGAACATTGGTCAGGATATTGATAACAACAGCACCCACAAACACCTTTCTCCGTTGCTCACCCATCAGCCGCAACATTCCCAACTCCACGGAAATGGTCAACAACAAGGCTGCCACCATGAAGTAGATGTTGAAGGGCAAGGAACCGTTATGTGCCAACAAATAGCCAGGAACCAGTACTGCTGCCAGCAATCCAAATGCCAGTCCTTCACGGCCAGGCAGCACCTTGTTCGCCAAATAGAGTGTCATCGGCATGGTGAAGTTGATGACCAATACCCCAATCAGCACAGCAGGCAAGCGATTCGTTCCTGCGATGGCCCACAGCAAACAAGCTGCAGCCACACCTACACATGTCACGAGAGAGGTACCTACTCCCCATCTGTGTGCCACCCAGCCACCTCCTGCCTTTCCAACCATCGCTGTTGCTGCCAACAGGAAGAGCAACGCACTGTTCTTCTCCAGATGCGAGGGAATGGACTCGCCTAAGAACGAGCGTATCAGGACGAAGAGAAGAATCGGAATGAGCCAGATTTCCCCTGTCTGGGGGAGTTGGAGGCGATTTGTATTCAGACGGAAAACCTTCCCTTGAACACGCTTCGTATTTATCGCAGGAATGCGAATGGCAAATGCGCTCATCAAAGCAATCAACAGCAGCATCCCGGCAGCCAGCCAGAAGGACGCATAGGTCATACCTACAACCAGCCCCACAGCACCCGTAGAAACGAACACACCCAGTGCCCGCATATCATTGCCTGCCACCACAACCGTCATCTTTCCACCCCATACATGAAAGCAGGAGTTACCCATACCCAACAGGATGGCCACGAACCAGAAACAAAGAGACGAAGACTGTAACCACCAGACAGAGACCATCAGCACGACGAATGCCGTCGAAAGCAGTCCGATGCTCAGCAACAGTGCCCAATGCAACTGACGCAGGCGATCTGTCCACCATCCTGTCAACGGTTGCGTAGTAAAAGCCAGCAGGTTATAAGTCAGGAACAAGCCCAGCAACTCATCCGTGGCACTTGGCTGACACATCAAGTAGAGACAGCACAAACATAGTCCGTCCACCAAAAAATGGAGGACGGTGGCCATTCCCACCGATGTCCATTTTGAATCCACGCTTATTGATTTTACTTCCTTACGTGCTTATACTGGAAGAGGATGGCAAAGAGGATGGCTACTACGAGCGCATAACCTGCAAAGATATACCAACAGGTACTCCAGTCGCCCACCGTATAGAACTCTCCGTTAACGACCTCACCATGTGTATAATGGTTCACGATTACACCTGCAAGCAACATACCGATTGAAGCGCCAAAGCCATTGGTCATCATCATAAACAATCCTTGGGCACTGCTGCGGATATTCAGGTCGGTCTCTTGGTCGACGAACAATGAACCACTGATATTGAAGAAGTCAAATGCTACCCCATAGACAATCATTGAAAGGATAAATAGCCATACGCCTTGTCCTGGGTCGCCTACGGCAAAGAATCCAAAGCGAAGTACCCATGCAAACATCGACATCAGCATCACAATCTTGATACCGAAACGTTTCAAGAAGAATGGAATGAGCAGGATGCATAAAGTTTCAGATATTTGCGACAGAGAAATGAGTGTATTTGCATGTTGTACACCAAAGGTGTCGGCAAATGCTGACTCGGCTCCGAACGATGCGATGAATGGATTGGCATAGCCGTTCGTTATCTGCAATGCAGAACCCAACAACATCGAGAAAATGAAGAAAATGGCCATCTTCCTCTGCTTGAACAACGCAAAGGCACGAAGACCTAATGCATCGACCAACGACTTCTTCTCGCCACCCTTGTTCGTCGGGCATGCAGGCATCGTCAAAGCGTAGAAAGCCATTATGACGCTCAGGACTCCAGATACCGCAAACTGCCAAGGTTTGTCCTGCAACCCAGTCCAGTCAACACATAGCATCGCAATGATGAAACCAATCGTTCCCCACACACGAATAGGCGGGAAGGCCTTCACGGTATCTTCGCCAGCACCTTCCAAAGCTGCATAAGCCACACTATTGGTCAATGCGATAGTCGGCATATAGAAAGCGACACTTAATGTATAAAGTGAGAACAGAATGCTGAAATTGGCATTGGCTCCTGCGCTGTTGCCATAGAACGCAACTGCACACATGGCAACACCTGCGACGAACTGACATAGGGAAAGTGTTTTCTGAGCTTGAATCCAACGGTCGGCCACGATACCCATCAGCGCAGGCATAAATAGCGACACAAAGCCCTGAACGCTGTAGAAGTATGATATATAGTCACCCAACCCAGCTGTGATGAGATAGCGTGACATACAGGTCAGATACGAACCCCATATTGCAAACTCGAGGAAATTAAGAATGGTAAGTCGGAATTTTAGGTAATTCATAATTCTCAATATTTAATAATCGAGCGCAAAGATACGAAAAAAAGTTTAATTGTTTAATAGTTTAATCGTTTAAAAGATGAAAAAATGAAATATTTCTTAACTCTTAACTCTTAATTCTTAACTTTTTACTATCTTTGCAAGGAAAAAACAATCATCATGAAATTTAGGCAGAATAGGAAAGCACGAACGAAATTGCAACTGCAGAAAGACCATGCGATGAATCTCCTGCTGTTGAAGGCTGTCATCGTTGCGGTGGCAACCACGATAGTTGTGTATGGTTTGCCTCGATTGGGTGAGTTCAACTATTCTTACGAGTTAGGTCAGCCTTGGCATTATGGCACGATGATTTCTACTCAGAAGTTCAATATCCAGATGAGCGACTCCACATTGAGTATGAAGCGTGATAGTCTGGCGCGCTCGTTCATGCCCTATTTCATGAGAAACACGCAATTGGAATCAAACGTAAAGGAACGGCTGAAACGTCTGGATGCCGATGCACAAGTTAAAAATCATGTCTTAACGATGCTCGACAGCGTGTATAGAAAAGGGGTGATGCTCGGCACCACCTACGACAGTCTGCAAAACTTAGGGACCAGCTACATCCGTGTCATTCAGGGCAATGAAGCGAAAATTGTGCCATTTGATCGGGTTTTGTCGCTGCACAAAGCTTACCAATATATCGTTTCACACAATAAAGCAGGGTTAACGAATCGTGACATCAGAGCACTTAATATCAACACGTTATTGGCAGAAAATCTCGTTTATGAACCGATGAAATCGGAAGAAGAATTGCAAGCGGCTTATGAAACGGTGAACTCAAGTTTAGGTTTTGTGAGGGTCAACGAGAAGATTGTGGACAGGGGCGATGTGGTGACTCCGGAGATTTACCTCAAACTGAAATCCTACGAAGCCGTCATCAATCATCGTGCCGAAGAAACCGGTCGTTCTGGTATCTTGCTATGGGGACAGATCGGAATGGTGCTGGCGATTTTCCTGCTGCTCATGGGTTATCTGTCGGTATTCCGTGTAGATTACATCGAAAAACCCCGTAGCGCCATCCTTTTGTTCTCCATCGTGGTGTTCTTCTGTGTGATGGCTTATATCTTGGTATCACGCCACCTCTTCCATGTATTCGTGATTCCTTGTTGTATGGTGCCAATCATCGTACGTGTGTTCATGGATTCCCGCACCGCTTTCATTTTCCATGTAGGAACCGTATTACTGATATCCTTATCTCTGAACAGTCCATACGAGTTTATCCTCTTCCAGCTGATTGCAGGTATTGTCGTCATTCTCAGCCTGCGGGAACTCACGCAACGTTCGCAAATTGTACAGACGGCCATCATGGCTACACTTACCTACACGCTGGCTTATACAGCGTATGAGTTCTCAATCGGCGCAGAAGTCAGCGACCTGGACCGCAGAATATATATGTATTTCGGTGTCAATGGATTGCTGCTTCTCTTCACATATCCGTTCCTTTGGGTGATGGAGAAGACATTCGGATTTGTGAGCGATGTGACATTGGTCGAACTATCGAACATCAACCACCCATTGCTACAGAAAATGTCTGAAGAGGCACCAGGCACCTTCCAACACTCGATGCAAGTAGCGAATCTGGCTTCGGAAGTGGCGAAACGTATCGGTGCCAAATCGCAACTGGTACGAACGGGTGCGCTATATCATGACATCGGAAAGATGGAGCGCCCTGTATTCTTTACCGAAAACCAAGCAGGAGGCAATCCCCACAAGCATCTCAGCTCCGTAAAGAGTGCTGAAGTAATTGTGTCGCATGTCAACACAGGACTGGCATTGGCAGACAAATACAATCTACCGGAACAAATCAAAGGATTTATCCAGACCCATCACGGCTTAGGAAAGACGAAATACTTCCTGATTACCTATAAAAACGAGCATCCAAACGAAGAGATTGACGAAAGTCTGTTCCAATATCCCGGACCTAACCCGAGGACGAAGGAAGAGGCTATCCTGATGATGGCAGACTCTGTGGAAGCCGCTTCACGAAGCCTCACAGAATACACGGAAGAGACCATAAGCGAACGAGTTGATTCGATTGTGGACACTCAAGTGAGTGAGGGCTATTTCAAGCTTTGTCCTATTACGTTTAAGGATATTGCAGATGCGAAAGAGGTCATGAAGGAAAAGCTGAAAATCATGTATCATACCCGAATTTCATACCCAGAACTAAATAAAAACGCTTCGTAAGGCAATAAAAACGACAAAATTGAGTTAATAGAGTTATAATGGGAAAAAAGGTCATAATCGTCATAGCAGTGCTGTCAGCAATCGTGCAGAGAGTACATGCTCAGTGGGATGTGCAGTTTACCGACTTCACAACCCTTCGTGCGTATTATAACCCCGCCGTATCTGGCACCGATGGTTTGCTTGATGTTTCGATTGCCTACTCTATGCAGATGATGGGTTATGACGGAGCGCCCAAAACGATGTATGCAGGTGCCAACATGCCTGTCTATTTCTTTGGCCCGCGACATGGTGCCGGTCTCAGCCTTTTTAGCGATGAAATCGGTATTTTTAAGACTTCCAAGCTCGCTGTACAGTATGCGTACAACGCGAAGTTGGGGCAGAAAGGCAGAATTGCGGTAGGTCTGCAAGGTGCGATGATGAACGAAACTATCAATCCAGGCAATATGATTCTGTCGGACGGTTCGGGTAGCGACCCTGCTTTTCCCTCATCTTCCGCCGAAGGAAGTGCAGTGGATTTAGCGGCTGGTTTGTATTATTACAACCCGAAATTATGGGTAGGATTGTCGGCCATCCATCTTACTGCTCCAACCGTAAATATTGGCGATAAAAACCAAATTGACATCTCGCGGACATATTATTTTATGTCTGGAGGCAATATAAAGATAAAAAATACGTTATTATCTTTACAACCTGCCGTTATGGTACAGACTGACTTCCAGTCTTGGCGTGAAGATATTCAGTGCAAGGCACTCTACGAATACGACTCGCGAACCTTGTATGCAGGTGTAGGATACAGCCCTGGCATATCTGTGACGGCGATGATAGGTGGTATCTTCCACGGAATACAGTTGGGATATTCCTATCAGATGTACACACAAGGTGTTGGAGTAGATCACGGAACTCATGAGATTGTGTTAAACTATAAGACCAATCTCGATTTGTTCAAAAAAGGAAAGAATCTGCACAAAAGTGCCCGGTTCTTATAAAAAAGAGACAAAAAGTTATTTGAGTAATATAAAAACAGAGGATATATGAAAAAAGGATTATTAGCAGTAGGCATTCTGGCACTGTCAGTCATCATCGTTTCATGTATGAGTTCAAGAAGCTCAGATGCAGCAGGTGGTGAGGTGACAGGTATAGGCGGTTCTGCTATCTCTGAACCTGCCCCTTACGGCATGGTGCTTATCAAACGTGGTTCATTGAAGATGGGTACGGACAAGACCGATAGTTTATGGGGCAAACAAATGCCTGAACGTGAGGTCTCTATCGACGCTTTCTGGATGGACGAGACAGAAGTGACCAATGCCAAGTACCGTCAGTTTGTTCTTTGGGTTCGCGATTCTATTCTTCGCGAACGATTGGCAGATGCCGGTTATGAGGAATATCGAATTGAGGAAGACAAGAACGGTGACCCTGTTCCGCCACATCTCAATTGGTCAAAAGCACTCCCATGGCGCAATCCCGATGAAGACGAGGAGCGTGTTCTCGAGAGTGTTTATACCTATCATCCATTCGATGGTACCAAGATGTTGGATGCCAGCCAGATGAACTATCGTTATGAGACGTTTGATTATGCGATGGCTGCTCAACGCCGATTCCGTCTTGACCCTGCTGAGCGTAATCTCAACACCGATATCGAGGTCGATCCTGATGAAATCGTTATGATTTCGAAGGACACAGCCTATATTGACGATGAAGGCCGCATTGTCCGCCAGACCATTACACGTCCGTTGTCGAGTATGTGGGATTTCGTCAATACCTATATCATCAACATCTATCCTGACACCACATGCTGGGTTAACGACTTCCAGAATGCGGAAAACGAATTCTATATGCGTCTTTACTTCAGTCATCCTAACTACAATGAATACCCTGTGGTTGGTGTGAACTGGGAGCAGGCAAATGCGTTCTGTAACTGGCGTACCGACTTCCTGATGAAAGGACTGGGCGGAAGTGCGAAGTTCATTCAGCGTTATCGTCTCCCGACTGAGGCCGAATGGGAATATGCTGCACGTGGAAAAGACGGCAACGAACTACCTTGGGAAAACAAGGGTGTGAAGAGCGACAATGGCTGCTATTATGCGAATTTCAAGCCCGACAGAGGTAACTACACCATGGATGGCAACATCATCACGTCGAAGGTAGGCATCTATTCTGCCAACTCTAACGGATTGTACGATATGGCAGGTAATGTAGCCGAATGGACATCAACCGTTTATACAGAAGCAGGTGTACTTTCAATGAGCGACCTCAACCCTACTCTCAAGTACAATGCCGCTCGCGAAGACCCCTACGCATTGAAAAAGAAGTCCGTGCGTGGCGGCTCATGGAAAGA
>Ga0265298_10007912_pt1 | contig 12843 bp, 2 predicted proteins | sample AusTroGonzalo_MG_3_FD_193486 | JGI IMG/M metagenome (GOLD analysis project Ga0265298, IMG submission 193486) | Bovine rumen microbial communities from tropical cattle in Woodstock, Queensland, Australia - Gonzalo_01 | ecosystem: Host-associated > Mammals > Digestive system > Stomach > Rumen ... | reverse complement strand
AAAATTAACAGATTTTGAAAAGAATGGTTTTTCTGCCGCTCAGTTAGATGCTCTCGATGTCAATATCGCTGATATAACTTCTATTCTTAAAGACGTCTCTTATTCTCTTTATAAATATAGAGATGTTGACTCTGATATAGATGAAGAAGATTTTAAAAAGAGTTCTTTAGGACGTATTATTCAAGAGTACAACAGTTTAAGAGAACAACATAGAGGCGCATTAAAAGATTTAGGTAGAGCTGCAAAAGAAGCTAGAGAACATAAAAATGATTTCGTTTATATTACTAAAAATAATAAAGATTACTGGGAAGAATTGTCTCATAAAAAATTAACAGTTGGATCTAGATATTTAGAATATGAACTTTACAAGAATGAGGCTGAATATAATTTAAAATTCGTAAAAAAGCAAATTCTTCAAGCAGTTAAGACTATTGCTCAGATGTATGATATTTTACATTATCGTGCACAATCTTGGGCTGCTGCCGACGCAGTTTACTCTTATAAATTAGGAGATGAAACTATTACATTACATGGCAGAGATGCTATTATTTATCAATTGAATACAGAAGTCCAACAATATTTAGATGGACTTGATGAACACATTCGCGGAGAGCGTGAAGACCCTACGAGGGCTGCTCATTTAGCACTTTCAAAGGAGGAGATGGAGGATATGGCAAATTCCGATATTACAGAATTATTAAAAGAAATCCGAGATGCTTTAAAAGGTCCTGGGGAAGTGTCTGGTGACAATGCAGCGGTACGAGCATCAATAACAGGTTCAACAAGATTTTTAGATCCAAAACAAGCTACAGCTGATGCATTATTAGATGCAGAAATGAAAGCGTTTGGTAAAATGATGACAGCAAAGACACAATTAAGTCTTGCTGAAAAGAATCGTGCTTCAGACGTATCACAAATTAAAGGCGTTGTTGAATATTTAACCAAAGAATATAATGATATGGTTCAAAATAATGACAGCAACTATAATATGGGTTCTTTGAAGAAGATGAGAGAAGCTCGCATTGCAGAGTATGATAAGCTTACTGGTAATTCTATGTATCAAGCTGCATATGATGATTTTGTTAAGAGCGAGATCGAAGTATTACGTGAAAAAGATAGAATTAACAGACAAATCATACAAGCTGAAAAACAAAACAATAAGCCTGTCGCAGATTACTTACGCGAACACGATTTAGCCGATGCAGAAAGACGTCATGCTTTTGCTGTAGAACAAACCAATAAATTTGCTAGTGAGCATCAAGGTTTAAATACAAAAGTTAGAACTGATATGTATGCTGCTTATGCAAAAGAGGTTGGCCTTAAAGATGCAGAAAAGTATCAAAAAGATCGCATTGAAGCTGAGCAAAAATATATTACATTAGTTGATGAAGAAGTAAAATTAAAAGAAAAACTTGCAACAATTAATGTTAAAATTCAAAATGCCGATCCTGCAGGTGCAGAAGCAAAGTTGTTACTTTCTCAACGAAAAGATCTTAATAGAGATATTCGTACAAATCGCGGAAAACTTGAAGAGATGTATGGTAGCTATGTAGATAGTTATGGTACAACAATGATTGACGGTACTGCATTACAGACTCCTAAACAAGCTCTGGCTAATGTTTCTAAAGAGTCTCGTTACAGAGTCAAAGCAGCCGAACAAAAGTCAGCTGTTGAAGATTACAATAAAGCCCTAGCAGAACAAGTTGATCTTTATAAGGAGATTAAATCTTTAGAAGATCAAATTCGTAAATCTAGACGTAAAGGCGATGAAGATACTGCAAAAGTATTAGAGAATCAATTAGGTCTTAAAAACAAGGCTATGGGTGGGTTGTCAGGAAATACAGATGCAGCTTGGGCTAGACTTAAAAAAGCTTTCCCAAAAGGCAAGATTCCAAAATCTATTCAAACATATCTTCAAGCAATAGCTCCTATTGACGAACTTTATGAAGTTAAAGGGAGCGAAGCAGACTACGCTGACTATAAGCAAGCGGCTGGTCAATATAAGACTCTCAAGCAAAGAGAAACTACTTTATTAGATCAATTACATCGTAACGATCTAAAATATAAAACTACTTATAATAAAAAGGAACGTGGCGCGTTAGACATACAAGGATCTCTACTTGGTATGGATTTAGAAGAAGTCACTCAAGAATTAGCTGCACTTGAAAAAGCGTCGGCTGGTATCAAAGGTTTCGCTACTAAAAAAGCTGAACTTGATAAACAATTTGGTGACATTCAAGCTAAAAACATTGCTAATGCTAATGTTGCCTTTAAAGGTGAGAACACATTATTTGGTAAATTAACAACTTCCTTCAAAGGAATGATTTATCACTTTACACAATTTGGTGCAGCCTATAAGATCTTAGGCAGTATCAAACAAGGTATTAATAATGTCATAACTTCTGCTAAGAATTTAGACAAAGCTATGACTGATTTAAGAATCGTTACTGGACAAACAGGTTCCGAAGCGAAAAATACAATGCAACGCTTTGCCGAAATGGCATCACAACTTGGTGTTACAACTAATGAAGTTGCAAAATCTGCAACTGCTTGGTTAAGACAAGGTTATAGCATGGCTGAAGTTACTGATCTTGTTACATCCTCAATGTACTTAAGTAAGTTGGGTATGATCTCTGTAGACGAAGCAACACAATCATTAACAAGCTCTCTTAAAGGTTTCAAACTTGAAGCAAGAGAAGCAATGGATGTTGTTGATAGACTCACAGCATTAGACGTTAAGGCAGCAACAACAGCTGGTGAAATTGCTACTGGTTTAGCACAATTCGCGAACTTAGCTAGTTTAAGTGGCGTTAGTATTGATCAAGCATCTGCTATGGTTGCTACTATTGCTGACGTTAGCCAAGTTTCTGGTGCTCAAGCTGGTAACTCACTCAAGATGATGTTATCTCGTTACGGTACTGTTAAGTCTGGAAAATTTAGTTCCATGGAAGGCGAAGGAGACACAGAGTCTCTCAACGATGTTGAAAAGGTATTGAATAAAATTGGTATTTCAATGCGTGATACTAATAACCAATTCAAAGAATTTGATGACGTCTTAGATGAAATCGCTGAAAAATGGGATGCATTAGATAATATTTCTCAAGCAGCTATTGCTACAGCTGTTGCAGGTACAAGACAAAGAGAAGCATTCTTAGTCCTTATGCAAAATATGGATAAGTATAAGAGATTTACTGATATCTCTGAAAACTCTTCTGGTACCGCAAATAAAAAGTATCAATCTTATCAAGAGCAACTACAAGCTGCTCAAAACAGATTAGCTGCTGCATGGGAAAAACTTGCACAAGATGCTGATATTGCACAATTTATTACAATAATGACTAATTTTGCCACACAAATGGTTAAAATTTTACCAGATGTATTAAAGACTGTAACTAGATTAGTATCAATATGGCAAGGTTATAAAATTCCAACAGCACTCAGTAGAGTTGCAAACTTTACAGGTCTATCAACAGTTTGGGGCGCTGGAAAGTCTTTATTAACACCAAAAGAAGGTACAAGTCTCTGGGGTAGAATTAAAGCTGGAATTGCTACTGGTAATGAGAATATTCTTAATTATGGTAGTGGTGAAAGTCATCGTTTTGGTTTAGGCGAAACTAATAGTTGGTTAAATAGAATCTATGGTAAGCTTGCTGAAATACAAGGCAAGTATGGTTCAGGAGCAAAAGATTCTCCTTTATCACAAAGAGAAGAAGAACTTAAGTTAACTACTGAACAATTAGATCTTAGTAAACAACAATTAACTAATTCTGAAAAGGCCGCAACCTATAGTTCAGAAATTTTAGCTTCTAAAAAAGCTGAAACCGCTGAAGCTGAACTTGGCTATACTTACGAAGCAGCTTCAACTGCACAAGATCAAGCACAGTATGTCTTAGAGGCTAGCTCTACTAAGGTAAAAGCCAATGGTAAGACAGGCACAGTGGCCACTGGCGCTGGAAAGGGTAAAGGAGCTGCTGCAATAGCTATTGCGTCTGGAGCAGCTGGAATTCTTTCTGGTGTTATGACTTCTGGAGGAACACATGCAAGTTTTGCAACAGGTAAAACTGTTGAATCTAGTAGTGAAGCTTCAGGAGCTATGAAAGCTACATCTGCTGGAATTAATGCTGTCGGTATGGTGGGTTATATTTGGGGTCCAATCGTAGGAATGATCACTCAAACTATTGCTAGTATGCTTGATCAATTTTTAACTCCATGGCTTGGCTCATTATTAGATGCTGAACGTGATGCACGAAATGCTCGTGTAGAAGAAGCGGAAAAACAATTAAATAGTTTAAAAACTATCGAAAGTGCAGTTGAGTCAATTGAACACACCGTTTCATCTAAAGGTTTAACTTATGAAGAAAATCAAAAGCTGACAGAAGAAATGAAAGGACTTCGTCAAACATTAATTGAAAACAGTGAGGCTTTGCAAAGAGTAGCCGAAACTATGGATATTGAGGTACAAGAAGTTTTTAACAAGATTAATGATTGGGTAAGTTTGACAGAAGAGGAACGTGAAAAATTCTTATTAGAACTTAAATCAGCAACTATAGAGAATATTGCAGGTACTACTTTAGCGGCTGCAGAAAACAAATTCAACGATGCGCGTGAAGAAGCTGAAAATAATAGAGCTGTTCTTGCATTAAAATATAGTGTTAAAAACACTAATCTTAGTAATACTATTAAAGGGACTGGAAATCAAGATTTAGTTGATGCTTTTAATGAATGGTCACAAGAGACTGGACTTGGGTATACGCATACTAAGCAGAGATCTATATATGGAAGAACTACTTCATGGAAAATCAAAGGAGAAGGCGAAGAATTAATCAAAAACTACGAAAATTGGATTGATTATCTTACTAAAAAAGATGCTGTAAAATACAGAGAAGAAATTCAAGCTTATCAAAAAATAGTTGATGATTATAAAACAACTTTAGCACAGTTAAATGAAATTTATCGTGAAGTTAATGAAAATCTCGCGACAGTCGCTTTGTTACAAACTAAGATTACTATTTCTACTGGAGAAAGTATTAATTTAATGTCTGCGAATACTGCTCAATTAAAACGAACAGGCAAACAAGGCATTTATGATGCTGTAGTTAATCAATTACTTGCAAATGGTGGCTTCCAAGGATACTCTGTGACTTCAGAAGAAGGACAGGCTATTATTGAACAAGCAATTAAGAGTAATGAAAAATTATACGCAGTTTGGACTGGACAAATTTATACTTTAAATGAAGCCTTAAATGAGCATAACACTGAAGCTTTAAAAGCTTTTGCTACGGCTCTAGGCGTAAGCGTAGATAAATTGGAAGAACTTAGAAACGAACTTGGTGAAATTAAATTAGGGGATGTTCTCGCTACACCTTCTGAAACAAGAGACAAGATTAGTACAATTACTAGCTTATTCACTAGTATGGGTTCTAGTTCTGGTTTAACTGCTGAAAATTTAGAAAGTATTATTAATAAGTTCCCACAATTAATTAAATACCTACGAGATTCTACTGGTTTAGGAACTAATATGTTAAAATTGATTAGTCAATATGATGCTTTATATGCGCGTCAAATCTTATCTGATTTATTGGGTAATGACGATTATTATGAAGAAATGATGAAGGAGTTAAAAGAAACTTCTGAAGCAGCTTATAATGATTTAATCGATAGTTCTTATGGCGGTGTTACAAATGCACAAGGTCTTTTAGGTTTGTTAGCAGGTTCTTTTGAAGAATCTGGTTTGGAATCTAAAGAAACTTATGAACTCTTAAAATCTTTATATCAAAAATATTTTGATTTTACTACACAATCAAGTTTAGGTACAGAGGCATACGAAGCTTATGTTTCTTATTGGAATAAAATTTGGGATAAACAAATTACTAATCTTGAAGAACAAAAATCAGCTCTACAAGAAATTAACAAACAACGTGAATACGAAAATAAACTTGTTGAGGCTAGACTCAAATTAGAAGAGGCTTCAAAAGAGAAAAAGCGTGTTTGGCGTGAAGGTGTTGGTTGGGCGTATGAAGCAGACCAAGCTTCAATTGCAGAAGCTCAAAAGAATCTTGAAGAGGTCCAAAGAGAACAAACTATTAGTGCCCTTGATCAACAAATCGAAGAACTCAATTACATGAAAGAGCGTCTTGATCAAATTGTTGAAAATAAAGAACTTGAAAATCTTAAAAATCTTTGGGAAGGTTTCTTAGGTAATAAGAATTTAGAGTCTTTAATGTCTGAATATTCTGTGGTTGACATTTTAAATGGCGAATATGGTAATATTACTCAAATTCTCGTTGAAGGTGTTGAGGCTTTAGAAAATTATTTAGATGCGCAAGAATCTAACTTTAATTCAATTTTTGGAACCAGTAATTCCGAAGGTGAATATAAATATGGATCAGGTAGTTCTTGGGAAGATCTCAAATATGCTGAACAAATGATGAATTATTACGCCAATACAAAAGGTAAAGATTCTGAAGAATATGCAGAATGGGAAAGAAGATATAATCAATCTTTAGCAAATTACCAAACGAATTACAAAAACCATAAATCACAATACGGTAACCAAGCTGGATGGGATTCAGGTATTACAGATGATCAAAGATCTTACTTAGACAAAGAAGCAATTCATGATTCTTATGGTACTCTTGTCATTAGTAAAGGTGCTAATGATTCACATAAGTATAAAGCTGGGGACGAGATTTCTCCAATAAATAATGCTGATTTATATAACAGTATTCAAAAATCTGCTAATAACAAAGCCTCTGGTGGTGAGGGAGCAGTTCTTGAAACGTGGAACTATACACCAGGAATGCCTGTTGATATTTCACAAAAAGGTAAAACATATAAAGCCAAAGAATTTAAAGATAATTTTGGTGGTAATCTTAATACTTGGGCAATGGCTGTAATTGCTGACCATCCTCAAGGTGTTGTTTTTGCCAAAGATACTGATCATTCTAAATTAGGTATTGCTTTAGGTGAAGGACAATTAGGTGCTCCAAAAGCTGGTATGTACGAACTCAAGACGGCTCGTAAGGGGTCGTTCGGTATGTCTGGTGGTCCTGCGTTGATTAATGAAACTGGCACAGAAGCTATTATTACTCCTGCAGGCACATTAACCGCCCTTCCTTCAAGAACGGGCGTTGTACCAGCAGATGTTACTAGAAGTTTGTGGCGTTTAGGCGAACTTGCGCCTGCAATTTTAAGGTCCTTAGGAGTTGGCTCTCTTGAAGGAGTCCCAACAGGCGTTGGTCCAATTAATAACTCTGATTCAGTAAATATTGGAGTAATTAACATGAGTGTTACTGCAGATGAAAATTTTGATCCAGAGCACTTTGTGGATCTTTTAAAAACACAAGCAGCTTTAAACAAAAATAATAGGAGGTAAAAGGAAATGAAAACATACTATATTCGAGAGGGGGAAATATTAAAAAGTATATTATTTGTTCCACCTTTATTAAAAGATAAAGATATTATTCCGAAAGATATTACTACTCTTGGAGAAAGATGTTTTTCTTTTATCAACTCTGTAAAAACAGTGGTTATTCCTGATAATGTTACAACAATAGAGAGGGGGGCTTTTTATAATAATAAAACAATAGAAAAAGTTATAATTCCCCCTTCTGTAACTTTGGTAAAAGAAGGAGCTTTCGCTAGTTGTATAGCGTTAAAAGAAGTGCATTATGCACCTAGTACACGTTTTGAACCTCGTTGTTTTGACCATTGTGTTAAATTAGAAAAAATTGTATGTGACGATCTAGAAGCCAAAACTTTCTATTTCGCGAGTGGCAACCGTTTTGCAATTACATTTCTTATAGAACAAAATAAAGATTATAATCTATATAGTGGACTGTTTGCTAACGAAGATTTTCCTACAGGTGATCCTCGTAATAGTGTTGGGCGTCCTTTATATTTTATACAGTCTGTTCATGGAAATATTTGGTACGCAGAAACAAAAGAAGAATGTTTATTAGCTGCAAAATATCAAGATTCTAAAACATCATTTTCTAAATTTTTTAATAAGACGATAGAACTCACAGGTACAATTACCCCTATGGATGTTTCATTTCTTACTGGTATTTGTTACAAGGGTAGACTTGTTTTTGAAGAAGTTTTTGGAGGAGATGATTATACAGAATGGCCTACAAGAGGTGTATTAAAATTCTTAAATGAACGTTTTCCTAGATTATATAGAAGGTTGGTATATGCAATAAATCATCAAAATGAGTATAACCCTCTTCTTTCAATTGATCATGGTATTCGTTTATCAGATTGTATGCCAAATTAATAATAAAGGGGGCTCGCATTGGGCCCCCTATACATATCTCCTAAAAGTGAATATATTTTGGGAGAATATATTGACTTTTGGGAAATAATTACATAAAAGTGTAATTTTATTTAATATATATAATAAGGAGGAATAAAATATGGCAGTCTATAAAGCAACGTATTGTTATCCATTTTTAGACAGTATCGATATCAGAGTAGCTGTTGATTCGTCAGAATTACAACCTTGTAAATGGCTTTCCTGTCGAATAGACTCATCTAATAAGAAAATTATTGGATATAAGATTAGAATTTTAGACAGTGCTAATAATCAAGTGTTCCCAAGCGCTAATTCAAACGATGGGAAAGGATACATTAGTACTGTTGAGGAATTACAAATTGGCGGTCTTTCTGATAGTTCAACAAACACTGGTTTAAACGGATCTGTTTTACGAATACCTTTTTTCCAAAATTTATATTATAGTGAATCAGATGATAACCAGATGAAATTACCTTCTTTAAATGCTGTGTATTATGCTCCTCGTTATAAAGCAGATTATATGTTTAGAACCGTTCCTCAAGTTGCTTGTGTTGCTGAAGACGCGGATACTTTATTAATTAGTCGCCGTATTGGTGCTTATCCTTGGGCAATTGGAGAAACAATACTTATGCCATTTGAAACAGAAACCGAAGGAATAACTTGTGATATGGGTATTTTTGAAGTAATTGCTAAAGAGGGAAGAAATATACAGTTAAAACGCTGTACGAATGCAGATAGTTCTTCTTTAGATCACCAAGAAATTTTAATAACTAGAGGTGACGAACATGATGTTCGATATTTCTATGATGGAACCGATTTTGTAGAATTAGATCCTGGTGTTAGTGAAGTTGCTAATGGTATTTGGACAGACATTGAAGGCAATGTAATTGATTTCAATATCCAAGGTGGTTCTTATAAATGGGAGATTACACTCTACCAAGGAGAAACAACTGAAACTACTGTAGGCCATATTACAATTACTTGGCCTAGTGGATATGAACGTTCAGTTTATTATATTGAAGACTTTGATCCATCAAATGAATTTAAATTTTATGATATAGTCTTAAATTCTGGTAAAATTTTAGGTTCAACTAATAAGAGAATTCAAATTGCTAGTTCCCGTGACGATGATGGCATTTTACCTATTGGCACAGTAAACAGTCCTTTAGTTTTACAAGGCACTTATGTTCAACTGTTAGACTCTAATCGTAAACAATTGGGCAATAGAGCTTATGTGCAGAATTATGATTCATCTTTTGGGCATATTTATCCTATCGCTAATTCTTTTGTTAAAGAAAATATTGAGGCAGCTGATCAGGTTTGTTTTTATAAACACTCTAATAACGCAGAAGAAGTTTTAGCAAAAGAGAGGGTTATTTGTGCAACCACCGAAGATATTAGTATTTACGATGCGCAAGGAAACCCAAATCCTAATCTAGGTCTAATAACAGTTGATGGTGTGGAATTACAAGAAGGACAAGCAGTTCTTGTTAAAGATCAAGTGCTTCAATATGAAAATGGTGTATACATTGCCCATAAGACTGGTACAGCTTGGACTCGTAGCGGGTCTTACAATAATTGGGGAAGTTTTATTGGTGCAGTGATTTTTGTTGACCAAGGTGATGTTAATGGCGCAACTAACTGGGAGTCTACAGCTGGAGCTGGTGGTTCTTTATATACTACTGATTCTACTTCTGGACAAACTCCATTAATTTTCATTCCAGAAACGCCAATTACTTTATTTATTGAAAAAGATTTCCATTCTATTAATTTAATACGCGAATATATGCCACATGAAATGACTCTTGATCCAAATTATGAGGAGGAGATAGTAGAGCACACGGGGGATCATTATGTAGTTCGTGTTTGTATATGGCAAACTCAACCATTACCACCTTATGTTCACACTGAGAAATATGAAGCTGATGGTGTTAGATTTTCCGTAGGAGATAGAATCTATTGTTATGATTCTCACAAAGTAATAGAAATCACTTCTATAGAACCATATTTTTCACAAGTTTTTACTAGATTTGTTCTAGATATCGGATATAACATTGTAGAAACAATAGACACTGATGAATACCTTAATGTGTCTAGTGGAGAAGTTTATGGCGGACATATTTGCAAAGTTTTAAGTAGTAGCGTAGTCATTGCAGACGACGCTAAATATGCTTACATTTTAAAAAATACAGTTAATTATACTTATATATCCCCATATATTGGTTTAAGAGAAGATATGGCTTTAAAGCTTCTTAACAATCAAAAAGTTACCTATGCAGACACACATTCTTCAGAATGGATCAAAGCTCATTCTGATGATCCTCAACTTAAAGCTGTTAATATAACTACTTGGCGTATCGCCCATGAAGAATTAGCTGAGCCTTTAGCTAGTGAAAGTCAATCTAATAATCTCATACCTTTTGCGTATGAAGTTAGATCTTTTTATAGAGTAAGTGATGAAAATCCATTCTTTACTTATGAGGATCCATATTTAACAATTCAACGTGTTGATCCTGCAGAAGATTTTGAACCAGTTGCGACTAGATACGTAACATACAGTGCTACTTATGAACAATTCCAACAATTATCTTGGGAGTCATATCGTTGGGTCTTACTAGATTCTAATAATAATGTTGTCCAAGATACAGGATTGAAATATGATGGTGATATGAATGTGACTTTCTATGGCCTCAGCAATGAACCAGAACATAACATTTATAAGGCTGTATTGTACGTTACAGACAATTTAAATAATAAATTAACTTCTGAAGTTACCATTGAGATTGCTGAAGCCACAACTTCATTCTCAACAGATTTCAAAGCAGAATTTGACTGTTCTACTCATTCAATGCTCTTAACAAATCAGTTTGATCCTCAAGATGATACTGAATATTCCATTTACAGAAGAGAATACCAATTATATCGTAAGACCGTTCGCGGTTCTGGATCTACTCCTACGGTACAGATAATACCTTATCAAGGGGAATGGCAACCAGTTATTCTTAAAACAAGACTTGCAGCTATTAGAGACTTCAATATTGTTGCAGGACGTTCTTATCAATATATTATTTATCCTGCCGTCGCAGAGCTTACACAACAACAATTTGCAAATGCGATAGCAACTGGACATTATGCGGGCAGCGCAGTACCAATTGAGACACACTGGGATGAATGGAGTCTTATTGAATTAAAGCCTGTAGAAACGCCTGTAGATGCACCTATCGTGCGTAAAGCATATGAAGTAGATTTAGATAATATTTGGTTATTTAAGTATGGTTTAGAAACTGGTAATCAAAATCAAAATTTCCAAAAGAGTGAAATACAAACTCTTGGTAAATATCAAAAGATTGGTTATGGTCAATCTAATTTTATTTCTGGAGATGTTTCTTGTTATTTAGGAAGCGAAATTGTTCCTTATAGCAAAAATGGTTATATTGAAAGAATGCGCGGTGGCATTGCAGCGCCTCTTTCCACAAATGAAAAAATTTTTATGCTTGAACAATGGCGTAAGATTGCTTCATCTCCTAATCCAAAACTACTCAAAGATATAAAAGGGCAAAGCTGGATTGTCCAAATTATGAGTAATAATAATACACCAAAGAATTTTTATTCTAACCAACCTGATACAATTTCTTTCAGTTGGAAACAAATAGATGATACTGATGGTGTCATTATTGTTGGTAATGGACGTGATTTACCAGATGTTGGATCATGTAATATTATTTGGGAAAAGATAAAATAATGTCAAGATTTTCTTATTCTAGAAGGTTGCGTCTTTCCAGCGGCGATACCATCCCAGTAACAATAGAGTCAACAGATCGTTCTGGTGTTTATAACTTTGATATTCTATATTTAATGGATTGGATGAAAAATAATTATTCTTATCCACGTTGGAGAATATATGTTTTAAATCCTGATGAAACGATCAATTATGAAATTCCAAATGAAGATATTAAGATAGGTGGTAGCTTTAGCGAAAATTATCAAGACGGTCAAAGGAAATCATTAAGTTTTTCCTTATATAATGAAAGCGGTAAATACAGCCCAAATATAAATAATTTTTGGGCTAATACTCGCTTGCGTTTAGATATGGGATTAGATTTAGTAACTGGTGAAACTGTATGGTTTCAAGCTGGTATCTATGTTATTTCTAATGCACAAAACAGTTTAAGTCCTTCAGAGAAGGCCGTACAAATCACAGCTAAAGACAAATTTAGTCTTTTTGAAGATAAAACTGGAACATTAGAAGGTACTTATGAGATTCCTGTTGGTTCTGATATTGAAGAAGTTATTAAAACTATATTATTAGGTGATATGGGCAATGGCTATCCTTTTGATAACAAACCAATTATTTATCATTCTTCTTTAAAAGGTAAAAAGACACAAAGTACTATTTCCAAAAGTGCTGGTGAAACTTATGGTAGTATTTTATTAGATTTAGCTGTTCAACTTTCGGCAGAGATCTTTTATAATTCTCAAGGTTATTTAACACTTATGCCTACTAATGAAGCTTCACATGATCTTGATAAAACTTTACTTTATGATTTTGT
>Ga0265298_10007910_pt1 | contig 12844 bp, 14 predicted proteins | sample AusTroGonzalo_MG_3_FD_193486 | JGI IMG/M metagenome (GOLD analysis project Ga0265298, IMG submission 193486) | Bovine rumen microbial communities from tropical cattle in Woodstock, Queensland, Australia - Gonzalo_01 | ecosystem: Host-associated > Mammals > Digestive system > Stomach > Rumen ... | reverse complement strand
GGCTATATACTCGGCGACAAACGCGAGAGCATGGGCGAGCGTTACACGATATTCTACGACCGTAGCACCGACCGCAGCGCCCTCTTTGAGCGCAACCTGGAGGCTGACGGCTTCACCGTGAAGGCTCTGCCCGAGCCCAAGAAGATACGCCGACATGACGCGGCTATGACCCAACAAGCGGCTTTTGGCCTATAATAGTGAAATGAACAAGGCCGAAATCATCGCGGAAATTGCACGGCGCGGAGTGGTCGAGAGGCTCGTCCGCAACATAACTAACCGCACCGACTCCACGATGAAGGACCTCTCGCAGATAGTCTACGAAGCCTTGCTCAAGACTGACGAAGAACGTATAACCGAGATATGGGAACAAGGCGAGACGAGCGTGAACTGCTATTGCTGCGCTATCATACGCAACCAATACTTTTCAGACTCCTCGCAGTTCTACTACGACTTTAGGAAACCAATGCTTTATGAGGAAGTCAAAGGTACTCGACATAACGGAGACGACGGAGGACGCGAGGACGATCTTCCAGCGAGCACGGACGGAGTATAACTTCAGCTTCGACGTGTTCACCCAGGACGACGACCGTATGATACGTTTAAAGCGTATTATCGCGACCAAGCTCGACCAGGCAGACGTTAACACCCTCATACTCTACGCCGAGGTGAGAAGCACCCGTAAAACGGCCGAAATGCTGGGCGTGAGCCGTAACACCTTCAAGCAGAATTTAAACCGAATACGAAAAATAATTAACGATGCGTTGCTTAATTGACATACTACTCCTGGCGGCGATAATAGTCTTTGTCGTCGACCTCTCCGGCTTCACGCAGACGTGGAAGGGCTGGCTCTCGAAGTGGCTCGGCGTTCAGATCGGCAGCGTCCCGCCGTTCGACTGCTCGCTGTGCCTCACCTTTTGGGCCGGACTCATTTACCTACTCGCTACGGGTAACTTCACTATCCCGGCCCTTGCTTTCCTCTGCACGGTAGCTTACTGCACCACGCTAATAGCCGAGGTACTCACCGTACTACGCGAGCTTGTCTCTGCCCTGGTGCGTTACTTATGGAAACTTATCGACAAACTCAAATAATTACAACTATGGAGAAATTCACAAACGACGAGATCAAGTTCCTCGAGCAGTTCGAGGACAACTTCACCCGCGCTCTTGACGCGGACTATGTACGCGGCGCTGCGCTGTCAGACCTCGAGCAAATGAGGACAATTTGGGAGCGCGTGATCGGCAAGGAATACTACCTCAATACGAGCTGCGGTAACTGCGTCCTCGCCTTCTTTAAGCAGATCGGCGGCGAGCTCCGCAAGCAGAAGGCCGAGGCAGCACCCAAGAAGCCCACAACCAAGAAGAAGTAACAATGCTCTACGACCTTGCAAGCGACCTCGACCGGCAGCGGGCGACCAAGCGCTGGGAGTATCTTCTCCGGCGTAACGCCGTCGTCGACCTTACCGAGCACGTCCAGCGTACCAACTCGCAGAACGCCTACCTCCACGTCCTCCTGGGACTGCTGGCTATAGAGTTCGGCGAGCGTATAGACTACGTCAAGCAGAACTACTACAAGGAGCTGGTAAACCCCGCGCTCTTTGTCGTGCGTAAGGACGACCGCTTCCTCGGTGAGCGTGTAGAGCTGCGCTCCAGCCGTGACCTCACAAAAGAGGAAATGGCCGAGAGTATTGACCGCCTCAAGGTGTGGGCCGCAGAGCAAGGGATATTTCTACCGAGTGCAGACGAGAAGGAGCTCCTCGCCCGCATCGAGGCGGAAATGAGACGAAACGCGAAGTACTTGTAACATATTAACCCGGTTTGTTAATAATCATGTTAACAACTCCTCTGCCGACGACCGGCGTGAGCCGCTCCGAGGCAAACGGGCGGGACGGAGTGAAACCCTACCCGCTCACCAAACCCAAAACGTGAAACTATGAATAGAGTTGAAATAGCAAAACGTATGTTTGAGGCTATGGATAAGGAAGCCCAAGCAAGGAAAAGAGGGAGGCCCTACGCTATGACGGCGAAGCAGTTCCGCGAGCGTTTTACGGAGTACGTTGAGGGTCATACCCGTACCTTCGTAACAAAGGACGGCGACAAGGTGGAAATACCTGCACCGCTGACCGAGGGCGGCTTCTGCGTGTTCTGCGGGCAGTCCGACCGCTGGCTCGACACGCTCGAGCGACAACTGACAGCAAAGGAGACGAGAACGCAAGAGGAGGAAGATTTAATTCGGTCAGTAACACGCGCGAGGTCGTTTTTCCGTAATGACCTCGCGGAAGGCGCTGTTGCCGGTGCATACCAGCAGAACATTGTAGCCCGTATCCTGGGCTTGACTGACAAGCAGCAAGTAACCGAGACCGTGCGGCAGATAGTCGTCGAGAGCCAGGAGGACAAGAAGGATATAGAGGACTTGCGTAACTCGGATATTTGACAATGAAGCATACAAAGGTCTTTGTCATGACAAAAGAGGCGGCGCTGCAAAAGCCCCGCTATATCGTCAGCGTGGGCGGGACACGCTCCGGCAAGACCTTCGCTATCCTTCAGTTACTCACCTATCTCGTCGAGAACGACAAGCCCGGCGAGATCACGAGCGTAGTATCAGAAACGCTGCCGCATTTGAAGAAGGGTGCGATACGCGACTTTGAGGCGATAATCGGCACTACGCTAAAAGACGATCCTAATTGGAACGAGACCGAGCACGTCTATACGTTCCCAAAGGGTGGCAAGCTGGAGTTCTTTTCCGTCGATGCACCGAGCCGAGTGCAAGGCCCAGCGCGTAAGCGTCTATTTGTGAACGAGGCGATACATATATCGTACGACACGTTTAGACAGCTCGCGGTCCGTACAAAGGGTATGATTTTTATTGACTTTAACCCCGAGTGCGTGAGCTGGATTGACGAGAAGATAATGCCGCGCAAAAACTGCATAACCTTCCGCACCACTTACAAGGACAACGTAGACCGTAACACGGGCGAGTCGTTACTTACTCCGGCGCAAATAGACGAGATTGAGGCAAACAAAGACGATCAGAATTGGTGGCGCGTGTACGGCCTCGGACTCACCGGCCAGCTTGAGGGTCTTATCTTCCCCGACTTCGAGCAGATAGACGAGCTGCCCGCCGAGGGCGTGGAGACCTTCGGCCAGGACTACGGCTTTACCAACGACCCCTCGACCATGATACACACGAATATAGACACCAAACGCAAGGCGCTCTACTTCGACGAGCTCTACTACCGTAAGGGTATGCTTAACGCTGACATGGCCGCCGAAATGGAAAGCGCCGGAGTTCCCAAGCGTGGCGCTCCGATCTTCGGCGACTGCGCCGAGCCCAAGACGATAGCGGAGCTTTGCACCTACGGCTACAACGTCAAGCCGTGCTATAAGGCAACACGCAAGGCCGAGCAGCTTCAGCAAATGAAGGGCTGGAAGATGTACATAACGAAACGCTCCCTCAACCTTATACGCGAAATGCGCGGCTACACCTGGCAGAAGGATAAGGACGGCAAGCAGCTCAACGAGCCGATAGCAACCAACGACCACGCTATCGACGCCGCCCGCTACTCCGTGACGTCATGGCTGTACGAGTACCAGGGCAAGGGACAATACTGCTTCAGATAACAAAACTTTACGACGATGATAGACAACTACGAAAGTATGCCTTTTCAGACGTTTAAGCGTCTGCTTAAGGCTTGCGAGGAGGCAACGGACGACACACAGCGCACGGTCAGCGTACTCGCTATACTCACCGGCAAGACCGAGGACGAGATACTGAACTTACCGATAGCAGAGTACGGACGGCTCGCGCAGATTGCGCGGTTTATCGGCGAGGAGCCGCATAACGTACCCGTCCGCGCGGACTACACTATCGGCGAGTTCACCCTGGAGCCCACGCTCAAGTTAAAGAACATGACCGCCGGGCAGTTTATCGACTTCCAGGAGTACGTCAAGGACGAGGACAAAGACTTTGAGCTGCTCTCGTGTCTGCTCATACCCAAAGGGTGCAAATACTGCGAGGGTTATGACGTGGAGGACGTGCAGAACGCGCTACGAGAGCACCTTCTCACCCGTGACGCTCTCGCCCTCAAGAGTTTTTTTGTAGTCTCGTCAGTCGCGTCACTTCCAACTATGCTAACCTCTTCGGAGGAGGTACGGAAGATACTGACGAGGAAGCAGAGGCGCGAAATGAGGAAGGCGGCGAGGGTAATGCGTTCGCTCAAAAGTGGGGCTGGCTCGCTGTCGTCGATGCAGTTTCAGAGACTTATCGCTGCTCTTGGGAGGCCGCTACCCGTATGAGCGTCTTTGAGTTTCTGAACGTCTATTGCTACCGTAACGATAAAATGGCCGAGAAGGAGAGGCAAGAGCAACTATGGAGGAAAACACACTAAACGAGTTTCCAAAGGTCGCCGAGGTGCTGGAGCGCTACGGCAAGGAGTTTATCGAGCTATATAAACTTAACCTCGTGCAGTCGGGCCGTCCCGCATCGGGTAAGCTCGCCGAGTCTTTGAGCTACCACGTCAACCTGGGGACGAACGTGTACGCGGTCGACATATCACTCCTGGAGTATTGGAAGTATATCGAGAACGGGACGCGCCCACACTTCCCGCCCGTGTCCGCTATCCGCGATTGGATCAGAGTCAAGCCGGTCATACCGCGACCCTTTGAAAACGGCAAGCTCCCCACGGAGTCGCAGCTCGCCTTTTTGATTGCCCGCAAGATTTCCCGCGTCGGTACGGAAGGTATAAACGACTTCCAGCGGGCAAACGACGAGGTATTTGCCCGTATGGAAATGAGTCTCGCCGAGGCGGTGACGGAGGACTTGCAGCGCCAGGTATCGGTTATCTTCAAGGACTTTAACACCAGGTAAGACCCGCTTTTCGTGTGTCTCCTATATTGGGTAAAATACTCATTTATGGCAACCCCAATTTGGAAAGACGTTGACGTCGCGCTCGGTACGGGCGACAGCGCAGACTTTATAATCTATGACAAGGCCGATAACACCGGCAACATAATCTACCAGGGCAAGAGCTTCAAACGCCCCGGTCAGACTTACTGCTCGGCGAAGGTGAACGACATACTCGCCGACTACCTCAAGCAGCAGCTCGTCGCCGACGTGGTGAACATACGGCAGCCGTTCAGCGTCTACGTCGGAACCTCCCGTAAGCTGCAAGGCGAGTTTTTCCTCTGCTGGGACTATGAGACCGCCAGCGACGACCTTGATGGCTTCCCCAACCGCCCTATTACGGGACGTATCCAGGTCGGCACACCGATACCGATAACCAAGTACGCCAACTACTCCCAGGAGGTGCTGGCGTCATACTCCCCCTACGCAACCGGCGCCCGTATTTCAATAGGCACAACCGCAGAGGTGCGTAACTTCTTGCATACTTGCCAAAGCGGGTATAATAGCGTCGCGCTGTTTCCGCGTTACTCGCTGACCGATCACACCGAGCTCGGCTTCAGCCTCACGATCATACCCAAGTGCCACCGCTGGCAACTCTACTATCAGAACTTGCTCGGCGGTATCGACTGCCTCGTCATTGAGGGTAAGACCGTACAGCGTGACAAGTTCGGCCGTGTAGTTATCAGCAAGGCGTACAACAACGCGAATATAACACCGATACACCGCGCCGGTAAAGAGGTTGTATCTACCGACGTGACAAGGACGTGGGAGTTGCACACGGGCTGGCTCACGGACGCAGAGGCGGGCCGTATGGGTCACTTGCTGGGCAGCCCCCTCGTTTACCTCTACGACTGCGTGAGCGGTGTCTACTACCCCGTCATAATCAAGACTGACGAGTACCAGCAGAAGGTCACCCGCTACGACGGCATGATACAATACACTATAAACGTCGAACTTGCTGAAACGATGAAACGATGAGACGCAAGATTGAACTATACATAAACGGCTCGCTTGCGGATATTGCCACCGACGCCCTCGTACTCATGAACTACAAGCAGACGGACGCCACCGCGCCCGCTGCCGTGTTCAACTCCTGGAGTCAGTCGGTCGTACTGCCGCGTACGTCAAGAAACAACGCTATCTTCGACCATATCTTCCGCGCCGATCATGTGACGGCCTCGGGTAAGTTCAACGCGCTCACCCGCACCCCGTTCATTATCTACGACGAGCAAGGCGAGATACTCGAAAGCGGCTACCTCAAGCTGACCGACTTCGACGACCGTCAGTATAACGCCACCCTTTACGGCGGCCTCGGCGGTTTCCTTTTCGGACTCATGTATAACAGCGACGGAAGCAAGCGCAGCCTTGCCGACCTGGTCTATACACCCGGAGGCGACGAGCACGAGTTCGACTTCAAGATAACACGCGACGCAGTACGCGAGGCGTGGCGTCACCTCAACGGCCTCGAGGTACATAACGTACCCTGGCATTATATCAACTTCGCTCCGTGTTACAACGGCATACCTGGTAATGGCTTTAACAGCAAGAGGGCATTTTGTCCCGTTGCGGGTATCTATGGCGTGACGGGTAGCGACAGCGGTTATACCTCACGGCGTGGTCACGTCATGGTCGACCTTGAGAACAACGTCGACGAGTGGGCTGCCAATGACTTGCGCTCATACCAGCAGCGGCCGGTACTACGTTTCCGCCGTGTGATTGACGCGATTTGTAACAGCGTTAACAACGGCGGTTACACCGTCAACCTTGACGCCGATTTCTTCAAGGGTACTAACCCCTATTACGAGCAGTTATGGCTCACCCTTCCGAAGATAGACGGCATACAACTCCCTACCGAGAGCGGCAGCGGAACGGACGTTGTTACGTCACCCGACGCGGGAGCGCAGCCGTCGTACACGGAGACGTCAATATATGACAAGGCTCTTTCCGGCGATTGGATAAACAAAGGCGGCAACGCGAAGCACACCGTAAGCGTAACTTTCAAGCCCACGATCAATATGTCGGACTTGAACTATAACCGCCTCACGTCCTGGGAAAGACCCGACACGCCGAGCGGCCGTATCTATTGGAGGCTGGTCGCCATGTATCAGCTTATCGCATACGACGGCGACGGCAATATCATCGGAGGCTCAAAGGTAGCCGCTGCGTCGTGTACGACCAAATGCTCCGACGGTGCTACGCCTATGGAGTCAACCATAACACCGGCTAACTTCGTGAGCAAGTATAACAACGCGCTCTCTACGCATTGGAATACCTTTACCCCGGCATGGACTCCCGAGGACGGCGACACCTACGAGGCCGCTATGGTAAACGGCGCATACTTCGCCAACCCGCAAGGCTCGACGAGTTTCAAGACTATGCGAGACTCCGGCGGCGACGAGCTGACCGTCACCCTCCAGGTGAAAGACGTCGCCGGTATGGCTGCGCTTAAGCTCCGCACGACATACCTCGCCGTGAGAAGTAACGGAGGCGTGGGCACACCCTACTACCAGGTTGACGCGGTGCAAGTGCCCGTCTACTCAAGCGTGAGCAACGGCGCGTATATCGACTTCGTGGCTTTCGTGAGCGGTAATATATCATACTCGTATCAGATAAGCGGCACGGCCCGCTCGGGTGCTCAAATGACGAAGGCGCTCTTGCTGGGCGGTACGCAGACCCCCGCCGATTACTTGCTCTCATACCTCAAAATGTTCGGCTTGTATATGACCTACAACCCCGCGACGAAGGCGGTCGGTATCATGACAAGGGCGAGCTTCTACAACGGCGGCAGCGTCGACCTTACGGAGCGTATCGACGTTACCACACGCAAGAGCCAGCCGTTTGCGCTGACCTCACGCTGGTACGAGTGGGCCGCACCCGTAAGCGGACGTTTCGCCGACTATTACCGCGACGTATACAACCGCGAGTATGGCATGGCCCGCGTTAATACCGGCTTCGAGTTTGACGCCTCTCATAACGACGTGCTCAAGGACTGCCTATTCAAAGGCGCGGCCGAGGTCTTACACCGTAACAAGTACTTCGTCCGTGTGACGCAGAACGGCAAGGCCGTACCGTCCCCGTTCCTCGACGGCGGTAAGTACACCCTTTGGAACGGAGCGGGCGAAGCCAAGCAGCTCGACGTCATTTGCCCCGACGACAGCGCAACGGTCGAGTATGTCAACCAGCTCTTTTACGGCTATGACTACCGACTGCTCCCCAAACCCGAGTTTTGCGACAAGGACGGCAAGGCGCTAGAAGGCTCGGACGTGCTGCTGCTCTTTGACTCCAGCAACGGCACGGGCTACTACTCGCGTATGACCTTAACTGACGATAACGGACTCATGACCCTTTACAACGAAGGAGCGCCGTGTTACCTTCTTGGCCAATGGACTATCGCGGCAAACAAGAAGTATACGATAAACGACGACGCCGACACAAGCGTTAAACTCTATATGCCGCGTTTTCGCCGTTTCTTGACCGGCGGCTCTGCACCTATGACCGCGACCCACGCCCTGGATATGGCCGTAGCGTCAGAGATAGACCAGCCGCAGATAACCGTACCCGCCGACAAGGCGATCTACCCGCGTATGTGGGCCTCGTATATCACCGACAAAATGGACGTCGACACAAAGGTTGTAACGTGTAAGGTAGACCTCCGCGGCCTCCAGGTCGGACAAGACTTGCTCCGTAAGTTCTATTACTTCGACGGCTGCGTGTGGGTTCTCAATCAGATAAAGAACTATGTCGTCGGCGGTGACGATCTGACCGAGTGCGAGTTTATCAAAGTGAAAGACAAAACGAACTATACAAACGGACAAACATATTAAGCTATGGCCGATAACACAATGACTATACAGCGTATCATTGAGATACGCGCCGAGCGGTCCACCGATACCGTCAAGGACCTCAAGCAAGAGATAAGCGACTTGAAGGACGCGCTGCTCAACGTCGAGGAGGGGACGAAGGACTACGACAAGGGCGTAAAACTTCTCCAAGAGGACCAACGCCGACTCAACGAGGTCAACGCTCTCACGAAGAAGGAGAACGTCGCCTTGACCGGCTCGTACTACGACCTCAACGCCCAGCTCGTCCAGGCCCGTAAGGATTGGAAAAACTTAACCGCAGCCCAGCGCGAAGACGCGGAGGTGGGCGGAGCTCTCATTCAGAAGATACATATCCTTGACCGCCAGCTCAAGGATATGGACGCCTCAATAGGTCAGTATCAGCGTAACGTGGGCGACTACCGCGGGGCGCTGACCGATTGGGGCGACAGCTTGAGCAAGCTGCCGGGCGGCATGGGTGCCGTGGTGGGCGGTTTAAAGAACACGGGCTCCGCTATGAAGCTCGTGTCCTCTAACCCTTTAATGGCTATTATCGGCATACTCGCCCCAATGCTCCAGGGTATCGCAAAAGCCGTCAAGGAGAACGAGGGCGCTATGAACGCGATACGCGCCTCCTTGAAATTGTTAGAGCCTATCGGCAACGCGATAAGCAGCATATTTGAAACTATCGGCGAGAAGGTTAGCGACGTCGTTAAGTGGCTCGGTAATCTTCTGAAATCAAATACCGACACCTTCGGCAAAATGACCTCGACGCTGGCCGGTTTCGGTAACGCACTCCTTCAGTACATACTCACACCTATACGCACCGTAATAGCCGCAGTCAAGGGACTCGGTAAGATTTTGGGCGACGTGTTCAAGGGTGAGTGGGGCAGCATAAAGGAGGACGCCAAAGCCGCCGGTAGCGAGATCGCCGACGCCTGGAAAAAAGGCTTCTCGTTTAAGGAGAACTTCAACGTAGGCAAAGAGGCGGGCGAGCAGTTCGTCGAGGGTCTGAAAACCGCCAAGCCGAAAGTAAAGGAGGAGGCGAAAAAGACAAAGGAGGAGTGGCTCTCCGAGCTGGAGTACCGCAAGTATATACTAAAGCAGCAGATCGCGCTCGAAAAAGAGAATAGCGAGGAAATGGTCGCCTTAAAGCAAGCGCTCCGCGAGGCCGAGTTCGAGGAGGAGAAGCAACGACTCGAAAAGACCATAAAGGACGAGGAGGAGCGAAACGCCGCGATAAAGTTAGCCGAGCAAGTCAAAAGCCAGGACCTCTTTAACATAGCCCAGGACGCCTACGTCGCACGGCTTGACGCCGAGCAGAAGTACCAGGACGAAATGGCCAAGAAACGCGAGGAACAGCGCAAGGCCGAGGAGAAGGCCGAGCAAGACCGACTCAAGGCCGAACAAGCCGCTTGGGAAAAACTGCATAACGCAAAGGTGGCCACCGTAAAAAACGCCTTCTCGACTATGCTGTCCTTGTATGAGGCGTTCGGAGACGAGTCCGCAAAGGAGTCCGAAGGCTACAAGGCTATCGCGTCCGCGCAAGCCGTCGTCCAGGCTCTGCTGTCTGCAAACGAGGCATACGCTGCTATGGCGTCAATACCTTACGTCGGCCCGGCCCTCGGTGCAGTCGCCGCAGCCGCAGCTCTCGCCCAGGGTATGGCACAAGTACGCGCTATCAACTCGACCAATATGAAGGGAACGTCAACGCCCACAACCTCCACTATAACCACACCCACCGCATCGGTAAGCGCTCCGGCTGTTATCCAGCAAGTGGAGTCTACCCGCACCCTCACGGGTGTCGAGGAGGAGCAGCGCATGAACAACGCGCAGCGCGTCTACCTGGTTTATGACGACGTGCAGCAAGCGGGCAAGAAGGTGAGCGTAGAGCAGAGCGAGTCCACCTTCTGACGCATTATTGACCCTCTCACGGTGTTACTCCTATATTCGGGTAAAACGTAACGCCTAAATGTCACAAACAACCATAAAAGGCCGCCCCGTGTTCGTCGCCGGTATGGAGACGGACGCTTGCGGTATGCTTAAAGTCTCACTCGTAGACTTTCCGGCCGTGGAAAAGAACTTCCTCGCTTTTGACAAGCAAGCGAAAGTCGAGCTTTACAGCGTCCAGGACGAGGACAAGCAGATAGTACGCGGCGTACTCATGCGGGCAAATTATCCAATTTTCCGCAAAGACAAGGAGCTGGGTGAGTACTTCATAATCTACAAGCCGGAGACGATCCGCGAAATGGCCGAGCAGTACCTCAAAGAGGGCCGCTCGTCAAATGTAAACCTCATGCACGAGGCCGGCAGCGACGTCGAGGGCGTGGATATGGTACAGCTCTTTATAAAGGACAGCGCCGCCGGTGTGAGCCCCGCTGGTTTCGAGGAGATCGAGGACGGCTCGCTCTTTGCCGAGTTTCACGTCAATAACTCCGACGTGTGGACCTCAATCAAAGAAGGCACATATAAGGGCTTTTCAATCGAGACTCTGAACTCAATCGAGGAGGAGTCTGCGGTTATCAGTACCGAGAAGATACAAGACGTTATCGATTGGCTAAACTCATTTTCAAGTAACAATATGGACGTAAAAAAGACAATTAAAGCCAAGCTCGCCGCTATGCTCGGCAAGTTTGGAAACGTCACCACCGACAAGGCCACCTTGTCATGGGACGGTGACGGAGAACTCGAGGCCGGTATGGAGGTCTATATCCTCGACGCCGACGGCAATCGTACCAAGCCCGAGGACGGAGACTATACCACCGAGGACGGCAAGGTTATCGCCGTAGCTGACGGTATCGTCGCCGAGATAAGAGACAAAGAGGCAGAGGTAGCACCCGAGGGCGAGGAGAACGACATGAAGGCCGAACACATGGCCCGCGTCGCCAAGTTCGAGGAGACCTACGAGGACAAAGAGCGCCGTATGGCAGACGCTATCGCCGCAAAGCTCAGCGAGGGCGTGGGCTTCTATCTTTACGAGGCCGGTGACGACTTCGCCGTTATCTGCTATTGGAGCGAGGAGGACTATATCGACCACTATCGCCGCTACGCGATCAGCTGGGACGAGGAGGGCAACGCTATCGTAGGCGAGGCCACCGAGGGACATATAGGCTTTATACCCGACGATGCAGAGCCCGCAGTTCGTGAGGAGGAGGACGACACAATGACCGAGGCTATGAGCGCAGTCCTGGACGAGATTAAGAGCCTCAAGGCAGAGCTCGCAGCACTCAAGGGACAGCCCGCCGCCAAGCCCGCACACGAGGAGTTTAAGAGCGAGGGCAGCCTCAACGCCAACGTACCCGACAAGCGCTTCGAGAAGTTCGCAAAGAGATTTTCAAAGTAAATAACAACCCAAAAAAAGTAAAAGACTATGGCATTTGTAGTAAGTGGACTCTCCGATTATGTTCAGAACAATCGCGAGATAATTTTAAAGGACATTGTCCTCGGTGCTGACTCTATCAGCCGCATGACTATCCAGCCCGGTATAAAGAAGGACGCCGAGCTGAATTTCCTACTCGTTGAGCCCGCGCTCCAGGACGGCAGCAGCTGCGGTTGGGACGCAAGCGGTAACGCAACCTTCACCAAGCGCACAATCAACACCGGCGCTATTAAGGTGAATATGGCCTTCTGCAAGAAAACCTTGCTCGGCAAGTGGACCGAATACGTTGTACGCTTCGGCGCTAACAACGAGGAGTTCCCCTTCGAGCAGTATATCATCGACGAGGTGGTTAAGGGTATCAAGGTGCAAATGGAGAAGAACGTATGGCAGTCAGACACCGCCAGCAGCGGTCTCTTTGACGGTCTGCTGAAGATCATCAACGCCGCCACCGGCACTATCAAGGAGACAATCACCTCCGGCAAGAGTGCATACGAGGCTATCTACCAGGTTTACATGGCTATCCCCGAGGAGATACTCGACAAGGAGGACTTGGCTATCAACGTAAGCCCCAAGATTTTCCGCGCCTTCTGCAAGGAGTTGACCGATATGAATATGTACCACTACACCGCCGACGGCAGCAAGACCGAGGTAGTTCTCCCCGGCACCGGCTGCAAGGTTAAAATGGTCAAGGGTCTCGCCGACAGCGTCGGTACTAACTACCGTAAGATCGTCGCAACCTACGACCGC
>Ga0265298_10007909_pt1 | contig 12847 bp, 12 predicted proteins | sample AusTroGonzalo_MG_3_FD_193486 | JGI IMG/M metagenome (GOLD analysis project Ga0265298, IMG submission 193486) | Bovine rumen microbial communities from tropical cattle in Woodstock, Queensland, Australia - Gonzalo_01 | ecosystem: Host-associated > Mammals > Digestive system > Stomach > Rumen ... | reverse complement strand
GACCGCGCACGACGAGGGCGAAGGGCTGGCCGACGCCGCCGGTCTTGGGAATCTGGTAGGCGTTGACATTGACGGCGTAGGCGCCCGCTTCGGGGGCGGTGAATTCGATGAACTCGACGTTGTTTGCGTGGTCGAGGGTGCCGTAGTTGTTGGGGTAGTAGACGGTGCCCGAGGGGGACGTTACGGTCAGGTCGAGGTCGTTGACGAGGGTCTTGGCGGCACTAGAGGAGCCGGGGTAGTCCTGCCAGGCGAGAGTGATGACGTATTTGCCGGCGTTGGCCTGGCCGACGACGATGTTGGTAGTTAAGTTGGCGCCCGCCGCGGTGAAATTGTTGGTGACGAAGACGAGGAAGCTTGCGGTTCATGGCTGGAGTTCTCGGGAATTCCTGAATAGAACGCGTAGATCGTGCCTCAATTTGCGACTTCATCCCCGACACGTATATATAGATCGTTGTGCCTTACTTCAGTTGTGATTGAGTGCCTTTTGCCGTCCATGAACTTTACGGCGAAGTACCTAAGTCGCTTTAGACCTCCACCGAGATGAGTGCTATGTTTCATCGTGTCGCAGTCTCCCGGCCCCTTCAGTGCCGCGCCTCCGTAAGTTTCCCAATTGCGTGTCTTCGGATCGTGATACATTACATGCATAACCAGAGATGGATATACCCCATCATTGAAAAACTTCACATAATCCTTCGGTCTGCCATCTTCATACGCATCGATGCCTACATAGCCTTCTGGCACTACGTGCACGGGATAATCCACCCTGTTTATGGCGCTTGAGACGAAGCACCCTTCTGCGAGAATGGCCAACATTATTGCCGTGACTATCATTCTCATGCTTTTCATCTGCCGTATCCTTTCTTAACATTCAACATCCATTCAACTTATGGACATGAACATTATACCATAACACATGCCCTCCGCGGCAAATGCGCGCGCGGCAAGTCCGCCGCGATGCCGGAAACTTCTCATGTATCTTCTGCTCTGTCATGGCCTTAGGCAACCTATTGGGCAGACAATGACTCCGTCCGGACGCTGGTAGGCGCAGTCACCAGTTGCGGTAAGCACCATTTTGAACGCAACCTCCCTCTGGCGCGACGTGTCAACAAGCCCCGAAAGCGCATTAAGGGTCTTCGCGCCTTCTTCTATCAGCGCTTCTCCGCCAAGCTTCGCCTCCACCAGGCCGCTCGTGCCGTTTCGAAGGTGGACTACGGCATCGCACTCCAGGCCGTTTCGGTCGAGGTAGTGGCTCACCTGCCCGTTCAGCGCATCCGCGTAGACACGGAGATCGCGGACCGCCATCGTCTCGAAGAACCATCCGAACGCCCGAATGTCGTTCATGAGGTCTTCCGGCCCAAGACCAAGAGATGCAGTGGCAATGGACGGATCTGCGAAATATCTGGTGTCGGTAGTTCGTATCGCCGCCTTTGACCTGAGCGCCGGACACCACGCCTCCGAATCCTCCACGACGAATATCTTCCGTAGCGCGTTAAGGTACGACGACACCGTGTCGTCGTCAGGTCCGTTTCCGTCGCCGGTCGTCATGTCCCTGCGGATGTTCGGAATAGACGACTGCGTGCCCTGCAGCCTGGCATACGACCTCATCAGACGACGAGCGCGCGCAGGGCCTCTGGAAACCCCGTCCACGCGCGAGATGTCCGAATTCACAACGGCCTTCACGTATTCAAACGCCTGGTCAAGCGCAACCTCTCCGCTCAGGTTTACAGCCTGCGGCCAGCCCCCGCGGCAGATCAAGTAGGCGACATCCGACAACGACCGCTCAATCGCCTTCCCCGGACTGAACGCCTTGCCCGCGAACAGATCCCCGAGTGAAACCGACCCGGAAGACTCTTCTGATTCCCACAGCGACATGGGAAGCATCCTCACCCGAGCGATCCTCCCAGTCCCGGAGTGGACAATGTCCTTTTTCCCGCTCCGTTCGTTCCTGTCGTCAGGAGGGACGGACGAACCGGTCAGAAGATAGTGTCCGAACCCGGCAGAATGGTCTACTTCATAGCGAATCGCATCCCAGAACTTGGGAGCATCCTGCCATTCATCGATGAGTCGCGGCTGGTCGCCCTTCATAAGTTCGGTTATGTCCACTGCCGCCTGAGTGAGATAGCGATCGCGGCGGACTGGATCGGCCATGTAAAGCACACTCTTAGCATGTTGCTCGCAAGTCGTGGTCTTGCCGCACCATTTTGGTCCCTCTACAAGGACCGCGCCCGCCCCTGCGAGCTTGCGCTGCAGAACATCGTCTATTATGCGTTTTCTATACACTTCTCCAGTTTTCATGCTACATATTCTACCATTTATTACTCTCACCCGTCAACAGCGTTCGGTTATTTGACGCACTTTTGTTCGGTGATTTGGCACGATTCTATTCGGTGATTTGACGCGACCTGATTAGCCCCCTCCACGGCTATAGCCGCCGCGCAATGCGGTTTCTGAATTTTCAGCGGTTATAACCGCCAACCTCGCAGCCCTCCGCGGCAAATCCGCCGCGGGCTTACCACCGGATTTATGTAAATGCGGTGGTAGCGCCCCGCCCTTCTTCACCGGCGGAGGCGTCCCGAACTTTAATCCTCCGTGGCGAAGGAGGATTAAAGCTGCTGTTTTTGCATATCCCGCCGTCACTTCTCGTGGCGGCGCGTCGGGGAATAGGGGCAGCCCGATCCGTTGGAAGTCGAACCGCACCAGATGCACTTGTTGCCGCCTGGCCCGTGCCGGTGAAGGCGATCCGGGCCGTACGCGCATCCGTGCCCGTAGCTCGACGATCCGCACCATTCGCAGTGCTTCTCGTCATCCCGGTGCTCGTGAATCCGGTTTGAACCGTACGCGCATCCATGCCCGTAGCTCGTCGAACCGCAGTGCCTGCATTTTGTCGCCATGTCAGTTCTCCTTCAACAAACATCTAGGCCACACACTTTTACCCCACACACTTTTTCTGCCGCCGTTCCACGACACCAAGCAGGCCCGTGGTCCACTCTCCGATGGTCTTGCGGGAGACTTCGGCGAATCCGCGCGCCTCGAACGCCGAGAGGACCTCGGGGTAGAGCTCCGCCAGGATGCCGGAGACCACGAGCGTCTCCTTCGCGTACGAGGCGATTTCGTCCGCAAAGGCGATCAGAAGCGGCCCGAGGATGTTCGCGACGACGATGTCCGCCGGCGGGAAGGGGGCGGCATTCGCGCCGGAGCCCGCGCCCTGCAGCGCAAGGTCGGGATAGAGCCCCTTGGACGCCTCGATCGTGTCGTCGAGCGTGACCGCGCCCCTGCCCAGCGCAAAGAGCCGGTATTCCACGTCCACCCCGTTGAGCGCGGCGTTCTCCCGGGACGCGCGCACGGCGTCTTCGTCGATGTCGAACCCGCATACGGGCGAACATCCCAGCTTCGCGGCCGCGATCGAGAGTATCCCCGACCCGCAGCCCATGTCCAGGAAGCTCCTCCCCGTCCCCCGTCTCGACCTCCGCAGCCTTGGCGAAGGAGGTTCCCCCGTAATCTCGTCGATGTACTCCAGGCAGGCCCTGGTCGTCTCGTGCCTGCCGGTGCCGAAGGCGAGGCCGGGGTCCAGGACGATCGGCACGCGGGAGCGGAGGTCGGGGTCGGCGGACGCGCGGAAGCCGTCGAATTCCCATGTCGGGACGGTGACGAGGCGGCGGCCGACCTTCTCGGTCCTGAAATGGCGGCGGTACGAGAGCCTCCAGTCCTCGTCGGGGACCTCGTCCGTCCCGACCTCGGCCTCGCAGCCGACGACGGCGAGCGCGTCCGAAAGGCGGCGGACCGCGTCGGGCGCGAGCGAGGGGTCCTCGAAGTACACGCGCATCTCGGTCTCGTCGGACTCGATGTCGTGGTACGAGGACAAAACGAAATCCCCTCCGTCGAATACCTCGAAGAGGGGATCTGCGTATCGCTCCTTTACAGAGCAGTGGACTTTCGTCATTACTTGGCCGCCTTGGCGACAAGCTTCTTGACGACCGTCGGCCTCTGGACGAGGACGCGGACGTCCTCGGCGCCCATCTTGGCGACCTTGGCGGCGTCCATGCCCATCTTCACGAGCCTTGCGCGCTGAGCCTTGCTCCTGCGCGCCTTGCCGGCGGGAGTCTTGCACGGACGAACGTGGGATTCCTTGCGGAGTGTACGACCTGTACCCATGTCACACCTTCTTTCTTCTGTTATGCGAGGCTCACGCCTCGACGATCGTGACGACCTTGCCGTCCCTGACGAACTTCACCTTGCCGTCCTTGAGGGCGAAAAGGGTGAAGTCGCGTCCCTGGCCGACGTTCTTGCCGGGATGGATCTTCGTGCCGTGCTGGCGGACGATGATCGAGCCGGCCTTGAGGAGCTGGCCGTCGTACGCCTTGACGCCGAGATACTGCGGGTTGGAGTCGCGTCCGTTGCGGGCTGATGCAGAAGTAGCCATTTTACATACCTCCTTACGCGATTGCCTTGACGGTTGCGACGGTCAGCTGCTGGCGGTGGCCGACGAGACGGCGGTCGCCCTTCCTGCGCTTGGCCTTGAAGTTGTAGACCTTCTTGCCCTTGACGACGCCGTCGACCGAAAGGACGACCTTGGCGCCCTCCACGTAGGGCTTTCCGACCTTGAGGGTCGTGCCGTCGCTGACCGCGAGAACGGTCTTGAGCTCGACATCCTGACCCGGTTCGACCGAGAGCTTTTCAATCTCGATCTTGTCGCCGGTCCTGACAAGCGTCTGCTTGCCGCCGGTTTCGAGAACAGCGTATGCTTCCATTGTTGACTTTCCTTTTCTTCCGCATTCCTTGTGGTTCATCCACGAAATGCTGGAACGGACATTATACTAAATTTCCGCCCTCTGCGTCAATGGGGTGCTACTTCCCCACGCAGAAGCGCGAGAAAAGGGCCTCGAGCATGTCGGACGAGTACTCCGCGCCGATGGCCGCGCCGAGGCACTCCGCCGCGGAGCGCAGGCGGTTCGCAAGCAGCACCAGGTCCGGGCCGGGGCGCGTCAGCAGCGAAAGCGCCTCGGCGAGGGACGCCGCGTCGCGCCCCAGGCCGCCGGAGCCGCCTTCGTCCGCGCGGGATTCGTCGGCCCTCTGCGCAAGCTCCGCCGCGATCGCCCCGCGTAGGGCGTCAAGCCCCTCGCCGGTCTTCGCGCTGACCGCAAGCCGCCGTCCGGCTGCCGGATGGCGGACGTCGCTCTTCGAAAGAACTTCGACGACGTGCGGCCCGCGGCGGACGGCAGGCGGCAGGCGGCAGCCTGCGGACGGCGGCTGGTCGGCCGCCGTCAGGAAAACAACCACGTCGGCCCTGCCGACCAGCTCGCGCGCCCTCTCCACGCCCTCGCCCTCGATCGCGTCGTCCGTGTCGCGCAGCCCCGCCGTGTCGACGAGGCGCACCGGCCATCCGCCGACGTCGAGCCACTCCTCTATCGAGTCGCGGGTCGTGCCGGGGACGTCCGAGACTATCGCGCGCCGCTCCCCGAGGAGCGCGTTCATGAGCGAACTCTTCCCGGCGTTCGGCGCGCCGGCGATCACGACAAGCGCGCCGTCGCGGAGCAGCCTGCCCTCCTTCATGCGGCGCAGGGCCGACTCGATGCGCGCGGCGACGGACTCCGCCTCGCGCACGAGCCCCTCCAGGAATCCCCCCGGAAGCTCGTCCTCGCTCACGTCCAGCGCATGCTCCGCCTTCGAGGACAGCGCGACAAGCTCGTCGTAGACGGCGCGCGCCGCGGCCCGGCGCGCGCCGGAAAGCCCCTCCAGGGCGGCGTCCGCGGCGCGGTCTGTCTTTGCGTCGACCAAGTCCAGGACGCCCTCCGCCTGCTCGTAGGTGAGCTTTCCGTTCAGGAACGCCCGCTCGGTGAACTCGCCGCGGCGGGCAAGCCTCGCCCCGGCCGCCATGCACGCCTCGAGGACGCGGCGGGGGGGCACGGCGCCGCCGTGGCACTGGAACTCGACGACGTCCTCGCCGGTGTACGAGCGCGGGGCGCGGAAGGCCAGCGTGACTCCGCCGTCGATTTCGCGCGACTTACACCGGTAGACGTCGAAGGATATCCGCCCGGGGCGCGGACTTCGCCCGGTCAGCCGCTCCGCGACCGAAAACGCATCGGGCCCGCTGACCCTCACGACGGCCACACCGCCCCTGCCCGGGGGAGTCGCGATTGCGGCTATGGTGCTGATCATCAATTATGAATGATGAATTATGAGTTATGAATGATGAATGATTGGCGAAAACCACTAACCACTACTTCACGCTCCTGAAGAAGCGGCGCATCTCGTCCGGCGTCTTGCATGCCGCCAGGCGCTCGTATCCGTTGTCGGCCCTGAGCGCCCGCGAGATGAAGCTCATGAGCTTGAGGTACGGCGTCTGCGCCTCGTCGTTGGCAATCGTGAGGACGATGATCTTGAGCTGCGACTTGTCGATCGTCTCGTAGTCCGGGATGCATCCGCTCGCCGTCCCCTCGTTGTCGACGATCGCGACGGCGCCCGCTATCCCGCGCACGCTCGGGCTGCGCCCGTGCGGAACCGCGATGCCGTGGTCGAGCCCGGTCGGCATCGACGCCTCGCGCCTGAGGACGGCCTCGGCGGCGGCCTGCGCGTCCCTGACGTGGTTGGGGCACGCGCGCGCGATCTCGGCGACCATCTTCTCGATCGCGTCCTTCTTCGAGGCGGCGCGGAACCTGGGGAGCATCACGAAGCCCTGCAGGAAGCGCCCGACGCCCTCGTTGCCGCGCTTCGCGGGCTCGCTCTGCGCGATCATCCTGCCGAGGTCCTCCTGGCGGATGGGCTTGGCGATGGACCTGGCGAGGTCGTTCATCTGGGAGGCGACCTCCATCCAGGCGGTCATCACCATCGTCTCCTCGGACGGCGTGCACGTGAAGCGGATCTTCTTGCCGACGCGCCTGACGCTCATGTCGATGTCGTCCATCGCTATCTCCCAGATGTGGTCCGCCTGGGAGAGGCGGGTGACGAAGAAGCCCTCCTTGCGGAACTCCTCGACGAGCCTGCCGACGACAAGCTCCGCGACCTCGCGCGTCTCCAGCTCGAACACGACCTCGCGTCCGCCGTCGAGGTTCTTCCTCGGATGCCTCACGCCCCTTCTCCTCGGCAAGAACAGCGCGACGAGCACGGGGGGCGCGACGACTGTCGTGACGAGGGTCATGAGGATGCCGATGCCGAACACCTCCTGGGTCAGGTAGCCCTGCGAAAGGCCGATGCCGGCGATTATGAGCGCGACCTCCCCGCGCGGGATCATGCCCGCGCCCACGCGGAGCGAGCCGAGGACGTTGAAGCCGCAGAACAGCGAGGGGAGCGCGCAGCCCGCCACCTTCGCGGCGATGGCGAGCGCTGTGTAGATCCCGCCGAACATCAGGACCTCCCTGGAGCAGAGCGCCGTGACGTCCACCATCATGCCCATCACGCAGAAGAATATGGGCACGAGGAACGTGTAGATGTTCTCGAGGTTCTCCTGCACGAGGTGCTTGATGTCCGTGCGCGAGAGGGCGAGGCCCATGACGTACGCGCCGATGATGAGCGTGAGGCCCAGCGCCTCGAACATGCCGGCGATGACGAGGGCGAGGCCGAACGCGAGCGTCGCTATCGCCCCGGGCGCCCTGAAGAGCTTGAGGAGCCAGGATATCTTCTTCGCGAACACGACCCCCACGACCGTGCCGACGAGCCACACGCCGAACGCCTTGACCGCCGTCTCCCCTATCGCGCCCCACGAGATCGAGGACGCGGCGCCGTCCCCGCCCTCGGAGCCGGACGCTATTATGCCCATGCCGATGGCGAGCACGATGATCCCGAGCACGTCGTCTATGACGGCGCCGGCCATGATCGTGACGCCCTCCTCGGAGTCCATCTTCTTCTTCTCGGAGAGTATCCGGGCCGTGATGCCGACCGAGGTGGCCGTCGACATGATGCCCATGAACATCGCGGCGGGCGAGAGCACCGCGTGCACGAGGTCGCCCCTGGCGACCATCTCGCCCAGCTCCGCAAGGCACTTTATCCCGCCCAGCATGCCGGGGAGGAACGTCGTGGCGTAAACGGCGCACAGGTCGCCGAGCAAAAAGGAGAATATCACGCCGCCGACGCCCACGAGAGAGCCCGCGAACGCGTACTTGAGGAACATCTTGAGGTTCGTCTCTATTCCGGAGAGGAACAGCAGCACTACCGACGCCAGGGTGCATATCCCGTACAGCTCCGGCGTGGCAGCGAACGGATTCCCGCCTGCCGCGGCCTGCGCCCTCAGCGCCTGGCCGTAGAAGAGCCCGTGCTGGAACATCCCGTCAAAGCCCGGGATCGGAATCCCGCCGAGCGCCCACGGCCCTATCGCGATGCCGGCGCCGAGCTCGCCCAGGACGCTTGGGAGCCTGAGGACCCCCGCTATCGTGCCGCCGATCTTCGCGGCGAAGATGATTATGCCGATCTGCAGGACGAGAAAGAGCATCTTCGGCGTCATCCCGAGCTTATCGGGCCATTCGAGCGCACTGGCCGGAAGGGACTCCCCCGCGAACGCGCAGGACGCGGCGATGGCGGCGAGGGCAGCGAGCAGGTATTTTCTAGCTAATTCATAATTCATCATTCATCATTCCCAAAGTGCTTCACCCTCGGCGTCCAGCCCCTGGCCTCCTCGGGAGTCATCTGCGCGAAGCACATCACGATCAGCCTGTCGCCTACCTTCCCCTTGTGCGCCGCCGCGCCGTTCAGGCAGCAGACGTGGCTGCCGCGCCGCCCCGCTATGGCGTACGTCTCGAATCGGTTGCCGTTCTCCACGTCGGCGCAGAGAATCTTCTCGTAGGGGAGGATGCCCACCGCCTCCATGTCGTCCGGGTCGAGCGTAAGCGACCCCTCGTAGTCGAGGCACGCCTCCGTGACCCGGATCCGGTGGAGCTTGGCCTTTAGCAATTCACAATTCATCATTCATCATTCACAATTCTTCTATCATCTTCTTCGTGATCGCGACCTTCTTCATCTTCGCGTTGCCCGGGGCCTCGAACATGATGTCGGTCATGAGCCGCTCCATCTCCGCCCTCAGGCCGCGCGCGCCGGTCTTCCTGGCAAGGGCCGTCCTGGCCAGCTCCCTCAGGGCGTCGTCCTCGAACTTGAGCTCCACGCCGTCCATCGAGAGAAGCTTCTGGTACTGCCTGACGAGCGAGTTCCTCGGCTCGGTCAGCACCCTCACGAGGTCGTCCTCCGTAAGCTCCTTCATCGTCGTGATGACGGGAAGCCGCCCGGTGAACTCCGGGATGAGGCCGAACTTCACGAGGTCCTCGGGCCTGACGTCCAGCGCGTCCACGCCATCCGTTCCCCGTTCCCTGTTCCCCGTTCCCTCTTCCCTCTTCCCTCTTCCCTGCTCTCCCGCTCCGAACCCGATGGCCCGCTTGCCCGTGCGCTCGCCCACGATGCGGTCGAGCCCGACGAACGCGCCGCCGCAGATGAAGAGGATGTTGGAGGTGTCGACTTCGATGTACTCCTGGTCGGGGTGCTTCCTGCCGCCCTTCGGCGGGATGCGGCAGACCGTCCCCTCGAGGATCTTGAGGAGCGCCTGCTGGACTCCCTCCCCGGAGACGTCGCGCGTGATCGACACGTTGTCCGTCTTGGACGCGATCTTGTCGATCTCGTCCACGTAGATTATGCCGCGCTTCGCGAGCTCGACGTTCCCGTCGGCGTTCTGGAGGAGGTACCTCACGAGGTTCTCCACGTCTTCGCCGACGTAGCCCGCCTGGGTGAGGACCGTCGCGTCGCCGATGGCGAACGGGACTCCGAGCATCTTGGCGAGCGTGCGCGCGAGAAGCGTCTTGCCGGTGCCGGTGGGGCCGATGAGGAGTATGTTGGACTTCTCTATCTCGACGCCCTCGAAGCCGTCCCCGCCCTTGGCCTTCTTGCCGTCCGACTCCGCGGCCTCGAGCCTGCGGTAGTGGTTGTGGACCGCGACGGAAAGGACCTTCTTGACCTCGTCGTGCCCGATGACGTACTGGTCGAGGAACTCCTTTATCTTCTTCGGCGTGGGCGTCGGCGGAAGCGGCGGGACCTCCGCCGCGCCGCCCTTCTCGTGGCGCGTCACCATCTCGTTGGCGTGGCGGACGCAGTCGACGCAGATGTTGGCCTCCGGACCGGGGATTATGCTCACCTCGTCGGAGCTCCTGCCGCAGAACGAACACGTTATCTTCTTCATCCGACCACCTTGTCGATGAGCCCCCACTCGACGGCCTCGGAGGCGGACATGAAGTGGTCGCGGTCCGTGTCCTTCGCGACGTCCGCGGCCTTCTTCCCGGAGTGCTTCGCGAGGATCCCGTTCAGGATCTCCTTGAGGCGAAGTATCTCGCGCGCCGTGATCTCGATGTCGCTGGCCTTGCCCTCGGCGCCGCCCCACGGCTGGTGGATCATTATCCGGGAGTTCGGGAGCGCGAAGCGCCTGCCCTTCTCGCCGGCGGTCAGCAGCACCGCGCCCATCGACGCAGCCTGCCCGATGCAGTACGTCGCGACGGGGCACTTGACGAACTGCATCGTGTCGTAGATCGCGAGGCCCGCCGTGACGCTGCCGCCCGGGGAGTTGACGTACACGGAAATCTCCTTCTTCGGGTCCTGCGACTGCAGGAACAGGAGCTGCGCGCAGACCGCGTTGGCCATCTCGTCGTTCACCTCGCCGGAGATGAACACTATCCTGTCGAGGAGAAGGCGCGAGTAGATGTCGTACGTCCGCTCGCCCTTGCCCGTCTGCTCGACTACGTAGGGAATCATGTAGGATTTCATGTATCAGCCCTTCGCGTTCGCCAAAATGAGCTCGACGACCTTCTTGCCCTTCTCCTCGTCCTTGGCCTCGATGTTCTCGGCCTTTGCGATGGCGTCGAACACGTACCACAGGCGGACCTGCCTCGTCGCGGTGTCCTCCGCGTCCTTGAGGATCTGGTCGCGGTTCTTCTCGAAGTAGTCCGCCGGCAGCCCCGAGTACTGCGCGCGCTGCTCGAACTGGCTCAGGACGCCGTCCATCGCCCGGCGCACCTGGCTCTGCGGGACGGCGAAGTCCACCTTCTTCATGAGCATCTCCACGGCCTCGTTCTCGCGGCGGGCGGACTCCGCGTCGATCGCCTGCTTCTCGAGCGCCTCGCGGATCGTCGCGGAAAGCTTCTCCACGGACTCCGCCTTCGCCTTCTCGGCGAATTCGGCGTCGCCGGGCAGGATCCGGCGGCGGAACATCTTGAGCGTGACGCTGTACTCGGCGTCCTTGCCGCCAAGCCCCTCGGGGGCGCCCTCCTTCGCGAACCTGGCCTTCACGCCGGCCTTCGTCTCGCCGACCTTCATCCCCTTCACGGCCTCGACGATCTCGGGCAGGAACCGCCCCTCCTCGACCTGGAACCAGAAGCCCGTCCCGGACGCGACGACCTTCGCCTCGGGGGAGACCTCGAGGACGGGCTTGCCGTCCACGGTGCCGGAGTAGTCGATCTGGACGAAGTCGCCGCCCGAGACCGCCTCGCCCTCCTTCGCGTCCTCGAACTTCGCGTAGGCGGCGCGCAGGCGCTCGAGCTGGTCGGACACCTGCTGGTCGGACACCTTCGTGTCGTTCTGCGCTATCTTGAGCCCCTTGTACGCCGGCAGCTTGAACTTCGGCTTCACGTCGACGACGGCCGTGAACTCGCCGCCCTCCGCGCCCGAGCTGACGTCCTTCAGCCCGACAAGCGCCACTTCCTCCACTCCCTCGGCCTTGACCGCGTCGTTGTAGTGCCTGCGGACCATCTCGTTCTGCGTCTCCGAGCGCAGGGCGTCCGCAAACTGCCGGCGGATGATGTCGATCGGCACCTTGCCCGGACGGAACCCCGGCAGCCTCGCCTCGCGCATGAAAGCCTTCTCGACTTCCTTCACGACCTCCTTCATCTCCTCCGCGTCGAGCGCGACCTTGAGCTCCACCTGGCAGTTTTCCAGGTTCTTAGTGTTCGTCTTCATTTATGCGTCTGTCTCCTAGTTGAAAAAATCAGCGAATATTTTACCATATTTCGGAGGCGCTTTGTGGGAAATCTGAAATATGGTATAATTTCCACCATGAACCAACAGGAAAGAAGGCTTAGGTACGCCATGGTCGGCGGAGGCAGGGGGTCGTTCATCGGCCCCATCCACCGCATGGCGATCAGGATGGACGACCTCGCCGACCTCGTCGACGGATGCTACTCGCACGCCGACGACTGGCGAAAGATGCTCGAAAGGTGCAGGGGCAGGGCCGACTTCATATCGGTCTGCACCCCGAACGACTCGCACTACGAGATCACCAAGGCCGCGCTGGAGGCGGGCTTCGACGTCTTGTGCGAAAAGCCGCTTTCGATGTCGCTCGCGGAGGCCCAGGAGCTCGAGCGCCTGGCAAGGCGGAAGCGCCGCGTCCTCGGCATCCCCTTCACCTACTCGGGCTATCCGATGGTAAAGCTCGCCCGCGACCTTGCGGCAAAAGGCGAGCTCGGCAAAATCGACAAGGTCGTCCTGGAGTACCAGCAGGGGTCGTTCCGCAAGATAGACTTCTCGAAGCCCCTCGACAAGCGCAACGCCTGGAAGATGGACCCGAAGAAGTCCGGCCCGAGCTGCGTTGTCGCCGACATAGGCGTCCACGGGTTCCACCTCATCGAGCACGTCACCGGGCTCGAGGTCCGGGAGGTCCTCGCCGACCTCTCCTCGTTCGCGCCTGGCAACCGCCTCGACGACGACGCCTCGATCCTCCTCAGGCTCTCGAAGGGCGCAAAGGCGTCGTTCGTCGTCTCGAAGGTCGCGACGGGAGAGGAGAACGGCGTGCGCCTGCGCGTCTACGGCGACAAGGCGTCCCTCTTCTGGAACCAGGAGGAATGCAACGTCCTCTCGGTCAAGTGCCCGTTCGGGCCGGAGCGCGTGTACA
>Ga0265298_10007907_pt1 | contig 12849 bp, 6 predicted proteins | sample AusTroGonzalo_MG_3_FD_193486 | JGI IMG/M metagenome (GOLD analysis project Ga0265298, IMG submission 193486) | Bovine rumen microbial communities from tropical cattle in Woodstock, Queensland, Australia - Gonzalo_01 | ecosystem: Host-associated > Mammals > Digestive system > Stomach > Rumen ... | reverse complement strand
AATTTGTTGTGGACATTGCTGTATTAAATGCTTTAGCAAATTTCACAACAGCTCTTTGAGCGTCTTCATGACCTGTAACGTTGGCAAGTTCAACTAAACTTGAAGATGTTGAATAAGTAACAGCAACACCTTTACAGTAAATTGCTTTTGTTGCGCTACTTTCTTTTGTAATTAAAACCTCAATTGTTCCGCTTGCTTCACCAGTAAATGTGTAGGAAGCATTAGATGTCGTTAATGATTTAGCGCTACCTCCAAAAGCACTTCCACCAACTTTAACAGAAACAGTTGCAGAAACACTTGAAGCTGTTGATGCTTGAACAACAACCTTTGTTACATGATTTGAACCGAAAGCTGTGGATGTCAATTTAATATATTGAACAGCAGCTCCGCTTGTACCATAGTGAATACCTTTACTAGAATCAAAATTTGATTCAGTTCCATCAGATGTAACTGTCCAAGATTTTCCGTCATCAGCAGTTCCGGAACCTCCACAAGCAGCAGTAAAAGTTAAATCTGATGTTGCAGGTTCACCTGGAGTTTCTTTCAAAATTGATCTCAAAGATTGAACAATGCTCACAGTCGTTGTGGCTGTGGTTAAAGTGCTATATGAAACAGCAAGTGTTTTTCCATCATCTCCAGGTTGCCATATATATGGTAAAGAGATAGTTGAACCACCAAGTTTCACACTAAATTGTCCATAGGTTGGATTAGTTGTTGAGCCGGAACCGTTGTTATAAGTTACTCCCCAACTATTAGCATCGGTTGATGTTAAAGTTGTTCCAGAGTAAGTATTAATAGTTGGAGCAGTCCAACTTAATGTTGGATTTGCATTAACTGTAATATTGTAACTAGCAGATTCAGAAACATCATTTTCTTCATATGTAACAGTGACAGTCTTTTGACCGGTTGTGCTCATATTTGGTGATGAAACACTTGTTGGAGTTACTACTGCTGAAGATGAGTCACTATAGTGAGCAGTAACAACTAAGCCGGTATAGTTAAATGTGTCATTAACTGCGAATACAGTTTGAACATTTGATGTATCTAAAGTAATAGAACTGAGTTCTGCAGGAGGTGTATATAAATAATTAACGACTACAGAAGTTGAACCGGTTGTTCCTCCAACAACAGCATAAAATGCAGAGTTTCCGTCTGTAGGAGTAATTGTAACTATGGCACTTGAGACTGCGGCTGTAGCGTTAGTCCATGTGGAATTTTTTAAAGCCGTTGCGTAGCTATTTGTAGTTGCTGTATACACAACACTCGTAATTTCATAATTAGATTTAGGAGTAAATGTTAATTTACTATTAGTGTAAAACCTTGAAGATGAGTTGGATGGTGGCAAATAATTATTAGCATTCGTTGTTGAAGTTTCCTTTGTCGCAACCATTGTTGCACAATCGCTATCCCAAGTTACTTGAGTTGTAGAAGCAGCTGAATATGAGTTAGTTGCCAAATTCCAAGTATAATTTCCAGAAACAGATGATCCACCTTCTAAAACAGTAATTGTATATTGAGCAGATTTTGTTGTACCACCATAGGTGTAAGAAACAGTAATAGTCTTTTCTCCGGCGGTTGACATATTTGGAGAAGTAACACTTGTTGGAGTTACTGGTTCGCTTGATGAGTCGCTATAAGTTGCAGTACATACACCATCAAATGAGAATGTATCATCTACATAATATGATGTTGTATAGTTGCTAATAGAAATGCTTGAAAGTGATTTAGAAGCATTAACTGTAATATTTTGAGTACAAGTTTTACCGCCGTAACTAATAGTCACAGATGTGTCACTTGTTTGTAAATCATCTGCAGGATCAAATTCAAATGAGTCTGGATCATCATCGTATGCAATATCGGCAGTTGATGAATCACTATATGTTGCGGTTAAAACTAAACCAGCAGGAGCAAATCCATCACCAGCAGTATAAGTTAGTTTTGTAGGTGCAGTTTTTACCGCAATACTGGAAAGTGTTAATTCTGAAGACTCATTAGAATATGTTGCGGACCAAGAGACGGTCTTAATACCCCAGTTACCAGCGACCTTAGTGGCATATGTAATCTTAAAACCTGTACATCCAGTAAGATCTGAATCTATTGTAAATACAGTGTCTCCATAATTTGAAGTTACGACATCGGCACCTGTTCTTGTTACACTTGTTAAAACGTTGCCAGAAGAATCTAATGCATCTATCCTATATGAATTTGAGGCATTTGGAGTTCCATTAATTTTACTATTGATAGTAATTGTTAAGCTGGTCATCCCTGAAGCCACTTCTGCAGAAAAAATATCTGTTTTGTATACGTTATCTCCAGAACCGTCCAATTTAACAGAACCATCAGCATAAGCTGAACCAGTTCCGCTTGCAGTCCAATCCGGAAGAGCACCACTAGCAGCTTCAACACTACCCTCTTCGGTTCCTTCAGTAGAACCAGATGAAGCAGTAACTGTTACAGTACAAGTATCAGTAAAGTTACCATCACTTGTTCTAACTGTGATAGTTGCACTACCTTCAGCAATACCTTCAACACGGCCACTTGAAGAGACAGTTGCAACACCTGTGTTACTACTTGTCCAGGTTACTGCTTGATTTGTTGCATTTGCAGGGGTAATCGAATAACTTAAAACTTCAGAACCACCAACTTCAATAGAAGTGCTTTCTTTTTCAAAAGAAACACCTGTAACTGAAACTGGGTCAGAAGAACCCCCGTTGTAACCATTAATTGTGTCACTGCTTGGTGTTGCATAGCCTGATGGCGTAGATGAATAGGAACTATAAGAAGTTCCGTTATATACAGCGGTACCCCAAATAAAATCTGCCCACTCAGGGAAGTCAATAAATGGGTTACGATTGTTCGTATAATTTGTATAAAGCAAGTTGTTACGATGAATTTCAAATTCATCAACAGGGTCTTGATGGTGCCAATTAAGAAGGTCGGTTAAAATACCCATCTTACCTGTTTTAGAGGTTGTTGATGAATAACCTGTGCTTGACCAATCAGACAAGCTTTGAGTAAGCGTGAGGTTAGGGTTGTTAGAGTCAATTCCGTCACTATCACTTCCAGAAAGATAATTATATCTAGCAACCATGTAGAAAATTGCTCTAGCAATATCTCCTTTATCGCAATCTTGTGGTTCAAATACATTCGTTGAACCACCGAGTGTTTTAGATTTACCCAATAAATTTCCACTTAAATTTGAATATTTTGTACCACAGTTTGTATATGAACTAGAGGTGTTAACATATCCATAGTAATAGTTTGAGTGAATGTTGTTTGCGTAACCATTACCAGCCATTAAGTGCATTGGATCACCACGAGCACCACCATTTCCTGATGTTTCAAAGCCTTCTGCTTTAGGCCAAACGTGTTCACGGTTAATACCCCATTGAGTTTGTTGATGATCATCCCATGCAGTTGTTTTATTTGTTACATCTCTATTGATGTAAAGAGCGTGGATATAAGGATTATTTTTTGAGGAAGAGGAAGATGTTCCATATGTATAACCTGTAATTTTGTTCGTTCCTGAATTATAGGTGCCATATGTTGTTGAAGAGGCTGGAGATTTTGTCCAATCTCTATCAGCAATTTCATATATTTGCCATATCGAACTCGTACTATCGTAAGAATAATATTTCTGACCATTTTTAAGAATGGCTTTTAAATTTTTTAAAAGATTAGTGCCTTGTCTTTGATTAGTGGCAAGTGAATTAAGTGATGAATAATATGAACGAATGTTCGCTTCACTAGTATCATTTAAATCTATTGTTGTAGGAAGTGAAGATACACTATAACCTTCAACTTCAGTGGCCTTCTTTGAATTTGTCGCAACAAAAAGAGAAGATCCTACAGCTAAACTTAAGCCAAGAATTGAAAGTATGATTTTACCGACTTTATTTCTCATACGCGTTTCCTCGCACCGAAATTGCGTGCACGTATATTTTCACATCATTTGAAAACAAAAGAAACAAATAATTTTATTATTTTATGACTTTGGTAAATTTTAAAATAAAAAAATAAGCAGTTTTTGATATACACGTCCTGCTTATTTTCAATTTTTCTTAATTTGCGACGCAGATGTATTAATAACAAATTTTCGAGGTGCTAAACGAGTTAAGAACATCATAAGTTTATTCTTAAAACCAATAACCAAAAATGGTTTATTTTTAATACATGCCTTATATGAAATTTCTGCTACCTTAGCTGAAGTAAGAGGTTTAATCTTAGAAAATGTATAGTCATTTCCGGCTTTAGAAACAAAACCAGATTCAAAAGGACCAGGACAAACAGTAGTTAATTTAACTCCACTTCCTTTAAGCTCTCTTTCAATGCCTTGAGAAAGATTACTTAAGAATGCTTTAGATGCGTGATAAGTGACCATATATGGTCCTGGAACAAATGCAGCAATTGAAGAAATATTTAAAATATGTCCTTCTTTTGCATTAATCATATCCTTTAGATATGTATGCATTAAATACATTGGAGCGTTACAGTTAAGTTCAACCATTTTAAGTTGTTTAGAAATATCCATATCAACAAAGTCAGTGCGATCTCCAAATCCTGCGCAGTTCACTAGATTAGGAATAAACATGTTTTGTTCATCACTGTACATTTTAACTTTTGGAAAATTATCTGGATTGGATAAATCTAAAGCTAAAGTTTTTACTTTAATTTCGTAATCTTTTAATAATTCTTTTTCGGCTTTATCCAAGTTTTCTTGGTTAGAGGAAACAAGAAAAAGATTATTTCCGTCTTTCGCGAAGAGTTTGGCAAGTTCGAATCCAAGTCCACTTGCACCACCTGTAATAAGAGTAAATTTTTCCATTTTTTAATTTTTCCGATTTAAATGTTATCACAATGATATGTTATATAACATAAAAAAATAGTAATTTAAATATTATCACTTGTTTATATTTGGTGCGAAACTAACAAAAAATCCCCGTAAAACCGAGGATTTTTCATTAAATGGTGCCTCCACGCAGAGTCGAACTACGCATTGATCCTTACCATGGATCCGTTATACCGATTAACTATGGAGGCAACGCGATAATTATATATATAAACTTTTACTTATTCAACAACTTCTCCAAATAAATCGTAAATATATGCATTTGTGATTTTAACTTTTACGATATCACCGATTTTATGTTCTTTTGTAGAGATAAACGAAATCTTTCCATCAATATCGTCTGGAGCGTTCCAATAAGAACGTAATCCATATACTTTATTAGTAGAGTTATATTCTATAACAATACCTTCCATTACTTCACCTATTCTATCTTTGTTATTAGCGTAAGAAATCTTCTTTTGGACTTCCATAATTTTAGAAAGTCTACCTTTTTTCAAAGCTTCTGGAACTTGATCTTTATAATCGAACGCTTTAGTACCATCTTCTCTAGAATAAGTGAACGCTCCCATATGGTCGAATTTATTCTTTTTAGTGAATGCGACTAAATTAACAAAATCTTCGTCAGTTTCGCCTGGGAAACCTACGATATAGGTTGTCCTTAAAATTGCGTGAGGAATTTTACCTCTAATTTTATCAATTAAAGTTTGGTAAGATTCACCAGTTCCTCTTCTAAGCATTCCTTTTAAAATTGGATCAGAAGAATGTTGGAATGGAATATCAAAATATGGGGAAATTCTCGGGTTTTTTGCGATTAAATCAATTAAATCATCAGTAATTTCATCAGGATAAAGATAAAGAAGTCTAAACGAAATAAACTCTGGAATTTTAAGGAGTTCTTTAAGTAAATCCACAATTGACTTTGGTTCTTTAAAATCAGAGCCATATCTAGTGGTGTCTTGGCTAATTAAAACAAGTTCTTTAATTCCGTTTTTAGCGAGTAATTTAGCCTCTGCCACCACTTCATCAAATGGACGAGATCTAAACGAACCTCTAATTAATGGAATTGCGCAATAAGCACAACAATTATTGCATCCTTCGCTAGTGCGAAGATATGCCATAAATGGAGGAGTTGAAAGCATTCTAACAAATGGATTAAGTTCTTCAACTTCCATCTTTTCTTCAAATAAAGATTCAATTTTAGAAGCAAAGTTTTTGTATTCTCTAAGTGGAATCCAAAGATTAACTTCAGGAATTGATGTTTTAAGTTCATCTAAGTAACGTTCTACTAAACATCCTGTAACGACTACTTTTTTGCCATATTTAATGACATCTAAAATGTTCGCGATTGACTCTTCCTTAGAAGATTCAATAAAGCCACATGTATTAACAATAATAACGTCGCTATCTTCGATGGTATTAACTACTTGAAATTTTGAGTTTGCAAGTGCGCCTAAAATCATCTCACTATCAACGAGATTTTTGCTACAACCTAAAGAAATTAATCCGACTTTTATCATTTGATAAGAAAGGCCTCAAGATGAGGCCGTTATTTTTAATACATTAAAAATTAGAAAATACGATCCATGAGTTCTGGGTAGTCAACAAATGGGTTTCTATTACCTTGAATACCTTGAACTGTATCGTTACGAAGTGTTTCAACTTCACTAACTGGGTCAAGTTTATTCCATTCTTTGAGTTTTTCTTGGCATCTTTCTGCTGTTGAATAACCCAAGATATTAGTGAGCTCTAAAGCTCCAGTCATATCTTTATATGGAATCATGTGGCCACTTGAATTAACTGAACCACTTGGAGTAATGCCTCTTTCAGCATAATGTAACCAAACATAAACAACAATTCTTGCAATATCGCCTTTCATATTGTCATCTGGTTCACATTTTTGGGCATATTCATAATTTTCATCATGGCCTTGAATCTTAATTTTCCATCCACTGCCACTTGCTGGATAAGATTCAATACCTGATAAAGATGAAAATTCTGGATCATCGAAATCAACAAATTTGGAGTTGCCACGAGCTGTGTTCATGTTTGAATCACAAGTTCTAACGTGGAATAAATCACTACCGCCACCTACATAGTAACTTCTATCAACATAATGGTTACCTGCTCCATCATCATGAACCCAAAGTTGTGATGAGTTAGCACATGGCCAAACGTGTTCACGTGTTCCATAACCTGTCTTTTGAGCACCATTATAGAAATATTGGTTAATATTTGAGCCGTCTGCGATTGCTTCTGCAGAGTTGTGGTCACTTGTTAATTTATAGTAGTTATTTAATTGACCATAAGTAACCCATTGAGTATGCTTTTCCCAACAAAGTTTTTGGAGTTCGTTTTGTAAACGTCCACCTTTAAGGTCTAAATTGTAACCACTATAAAATGCTCCATATTCACCTTCTTCAGTTTTGCTTTTTGGATTAATTTGAATCCAATCACAGCTTGCTAATGAAAAAGTTGCGGCGAGTATTGGAAGTATAAATCTTAGTTTTCTCATGATTATTTCTCCTCAAATGTTATATATATTATAAACGTTTTTATTTAAAAACAGGAAACATATAATTCATTATTTAAGAATTTGTCGGTAAATTTTCTTAAAATCGTCTCTCGAAAATTCTTTTGGAACTGGATAAAGTGGATTGCCTTCTTTAAAGGCATTTGTGATCATTTCTTCAACATCTTTTTCATTATATTTGATGTCAAATTTCTCTGGAATATCCATACTTCTATTCATGCTTCTAATCCAGTTAATGAATCCACGTGCTTTGTCTTTTTTAGAATTTGCTTTCCCAACAAGCGAAAGTTCATCAGAAAGTCTTGCAAGTCTAGAATATGCCTTTTTACCAAATGCTTCTAAGACATAAGGCATGATTATGGCGTTTGCTAAACCATGCGGAACATCATATTTTCCACCTAAAGAATGAGCAATTGCATGAATGTAGCCAACATAGGCTCTTGTGAACGCTACACCAGCTAGATATGCAGCTTTTTGCATATTCTCCCTAAGTGCGACATTTTTTCCATCTAAATATGATTTATAAAGATTCTCTTTAATTAATTTAGTTGCCTCAATAGCAGCCCTCTTAGTTTTCTTTGTGTTTGCATGGCCAATAAATGCCTCAACAGCGTGGGTTAAAGCATCCATTCCAGTCGTTGAAGTAATCTTTTGAGGTAGACCGGTTAATAAAGTTGGGTCTAAAACTGCATATTTTGGGATTAAATGTGGGTCATTAATCGCATATTTGTGATGTGTTTCTTCGTTAACAATAACAGCGGCTAAAGTAGTCTCGCTTCCTGTGCCTGCGGTTGTAGGGACTGCAATTAAGAAAGGCAAAGCCTTTCCAACTTTTAAAACTCCCTTTAGTTGTTCGACTGTTTTCTTTGGTCGAACTGCTAAGGCACCGATGAGTTTTGCTGCGTCCATAGCAGAGCCACCACCAACAACAATTATTGAGTCACATGCATTTTGTTTAAAGGCTGCTTTTCCTGCCATTACATTTTCAATAGTTGGGTTAGCCTGAACATCACAAAAATAACTGTAAGTTATTTCTTCAGCGTTTAGAGCCTCAAAAAGTGGATTAAGTAATCCTAATCTATCAATTCCTCTATCAGTGACTACTAATGGATTAGAGTAGCCTTTTTCTTTAAGTAGTTTTGGAACTTCTTTAAGTGAACCTGGTCCACTTATAAGTTTTGGTTCTTTAATACCTAAAAGATATGAAGCTAGCCTCATCATAAATTGATAAATTCTATAGAAAAGTGTACGTAGCATATTTACTCCTTATTATAGAAAAATGGACATAAATGTCCATTAATCTTCTTTATTTTTCTTATCTAAGGTTTCAATTTCATTGCGATATTTCTGCATTTCTTCGCTGTTAGCTAAGATCCAGTGACCTGGAACGATTTCTTGAAGAGTTGGTTTTTCTTTAGAATAATCGTGAGCTGTGCGAGGATTATAAACAATTCTTTGTCTTGTCTTCTCAGTAAGTGGGTCTGGTTTTGGAATAGCACTTAAAAGTGCTTTTGCGTATGGGTGAAGAGGATGTTTGAATAATTCTTCACTAGTGGCAAGTTCGACCATTTCACCGAAGTACATAACTGCAATTCTATCGCAGAAATATTTAACAACTGATAAGTCGTGAGCAATAAACATAATTGTTAAGCCCATTTCTTCTTTAAGATCATTAAGTAAGTTAATGATTTGAGCTCTAATAGAGACGTCAAGAGCAGAAATAGGTTCGTCACAAATTAAGAAGCTTGGATTCATAATTAAAGCACGAGCAATACCAATTCTTTGACGTTGACCACCACTAAATTCATGTGGATAACGTGATGCGAATTCTGGAATAAGTCCGACTTTAGTTAAGACATCTGCAACTTTTTTGCTATTAGCAAACTTATTGTGTTGTCCTTGGATATGTAGACCTTCTTGAATGATGTCTTCAACAGTCATTCTTGGGTCAAGAGAATCGACAGGATCTTGGAAAATCATTTGCATTTTGCTCATGAGTTTCTTATCGACGTGGCGATTATCGAAATTAATTTGTTTAATTTGTTCTTTTTGTTCAGCTTTAGTTTTGCGAATCTTTTCTTTAACTTCAGCAATCTTAGCATCATATTTTGCAGCAATTTCTGCTTGTTTTGCTTTAAGTTCTTCACTTTCTTCAAGTTTTACAACTTTAGCTTTAGTTTCTTTAATTTCAGCACTAATTCTATCAATGTTAGCGTTAATTTTAGCTTTTTCTTCTTTATATTTAGCTTTTGCTTCATCTTTACGAGCATTTCTTTCTTCGAAATCATCGATACCATTAATGCCCATCATAGTTTCGTCAAAGCCAACTTTAAGAAGTTCACGGCTATCTAAAGCTGCTTCTAATTCATCTTGAAGTTTTTTTAGTTTCGCTACATCGCCTTCAGAAATAGAAGCGTAATAAAGTTCGCCTTTCTTTTGAAGAGTGTAATCTTTAATATTTCTATTACCTTTAATTTTGGTCCATTTAATTTCTTTTTCATTCCATCTTTTACCAGCACTGATACGGTAACCTTCAAAATAAATTGAACCAGATGTAATGTTATAAAGACGAATTAATGAACGCCCAGTTGTGGTTTTACCACAACCAGATTCGCCAACAACACCAAAACATTCGCCTTTTTTGATATCAAAAGAAACGTCATGAACGGCTTTTGTGGTAAGTGAATTTGCACCATGACCAAATTTAAAGAATTGCTTTAAATGACGAACAGAAACTTCGATATTATTATCGACTAGTTCTTGTCTAAAAGTAACTTTACGCATTTACAATACCTCCTTTCTTTGCTTTTAAGGAGTTTGCAATACGTGTTTTAACAATCTTTGGCATCTCAACTTTTGGTGCGCGCGGATCAAGAAGCCATGTTGCGGCATAGTGAGTATCACTAACTTTAAAGAATGGAGGTTCTTTCTTAAAATCAATCTCCATGGCATATTTACTTCTAAGAGCAAAAGCATCACCTACTGGAGGGTAAATCATATTTGGTGGGGTACCTGGAATTGCTTCTAATTTTTCATTAGAGTCAACATCAGGAATTGAAGAAAGTAGAGCCCACGTGTATGGATGTTTTGGGTCATAGAAGATTTCTTCTTCAGTACCATATTCAACAATTTTACCTGCATACATAACTGCAACTCTATCGGCCATGTTGGCAACGACACCTAAGTCGTGAGTAATGAAAATACAAGATAATTGTCTTTCCTTTTTAAGGTTATTAATGAGTTCAAGAATTTGAGCTTGAATTGTAACGTCAAGAGCTGTGGTTGGTTCATCACAAATAAGAATATCTGGATCTGCTGTTAAAGCAATTGCGATAACAATACGTTGTCTCATACCGCCAGAAAATTCAAATGGATATTGTCTGAAACGTTTTTCTGGATCAGAAATACCAACTTCCTTCATAATCTTTAAAGCCCTAGCTTTAGCTTCTGCTTTAGTAATCTTTAAGGAAGAAATAAATTTTTCGTGTTCTTTTGACCAATCACGTATTAGACGTTTAAAGGAGAATTTAACTTCTTTTGAAAAATTCTTTTTAAAGACTTCTTTACGTTTTTCATGGTATTTTGCACGTTTTTCTTTCTTAAATTCTTTAACTTTTGCTTTAGCTTCTTTAGATTTTGCTTTAAAAATAGCCTTATTTTCTTTAATAATTGGATTGAAATGTTCTCTTAATTTATCGGATTCGGTTTTTGAATCAGAAACAAGTTCAGAGATTTGTTTATTAAATTTCTCCGTTAAATCTGCAATCTTTTTATTAGCTTCTTCAACAAGCTGAGTTTTAGAAAGCTTTATATCTGCAAATTTGGCATTATAATCTGCTTTTGCAGCATTAAGTTTTTCTTGACGAATTTCTTTAGCTTTTTCTAAAATTGCCACTTTTTCTTCAGAATTTTCAATTTTTTGAGCTTCTAATTTTTTAGAATTAAATTCATCATCAATATTAAACTTAATTGCACCAAATTCACGTTTTAAAGTAAATTTACGGCCTTCAAGTTCGTTTGCAACATGGTTCTTTGCTTGAGCAATTTGTTTTTTCTTTTCGCTCTTAAGAAATTTAATATTTTCGTGATATTTTGCAAGACCAGTCTTAAGCTCTGTTTGAGCGTTTTTATATGCAACTAATTCATCAGAAACTAAATCGTTATACATCTTTTTAGTTCTTGAACCATTTATAAGCATAGCTTCAGTAATTTGTTTACCGATTCTCATAATTGGGTTAAGACTAGAAAGTGGGTCTTGGAAAATCATTCCAATCTTATGACCTCTGATACGATGGAATTCATCTTCAGAAACTTTAGTTAAGTCTTCACCTTCATACATGATAGATCCTTCAACAATACGACCATTTGAGCTTAAAATACCCATAATTGCCTTATTTGTGACGGATTTACCTGAACCAGATTCACCAACAATACAAAGAGTTTCCCCTTTAAAAAGGTCAAAACTTACACCACGAACAGCTTGGACATAACCATGGTCTGTGGAGAAATGAATTCTAAGGTCTTTAACGCTTAGTAATGGGGTTTTTGTTTTATTTTCCATTATTCACCTTCTCCTTTCAATGATGGGTTAACAGCGTCTCTAAGACCGTTACCAAATAAGTTAAACGAAATCATAAGTAAAGCGATAATAACCGCTGGGAATATAAGTAAATATGGGTGGTTAGTAAGTTCAACCTGGTTATCTGAAAGAATAACACCTAAGGAGGCTAAATTCTTAAAGCCTAAGCCTAAATAAGAGATTGTAGCTTCGCTAAAGATAATTGATGGAACCATTAAGACGGCTGAAGTAATAATTGTACCCATTGCGTTAGGTAAGATGTGTCTAGAGATAAGTCGGCCATGGCTTGCGCCTAAAGTACGTGACGCTAAAACGTATTCTCTACCTCTAAACCTATAGAACTGTGTTCTAGTCGTGTGAGAGGTGCCAATCCAGCCAGTCAAACATAACGCCAAAGCAAATGTAAAGAACGTTGAACCTAAGTGAATAATTGTTAAAGTCATAACAACAATCCAAGGAACGCCCGATAAAATATCAGTAAATCTTTCCATTACAAGGTCAACAGTGCCACCAAAGTAACCTGAGATAGAACCCCATAAAAGACCAAACAAGAAACAGATTGCTGATGTAATAACGCCAAGTAAGAGGGATGTTCTTAAGCCTTCAAAGACGTAAATAAACATATCTCTACCAGATTTATCTGTGCCCATTAAGAATCTTGGCATTGCATCTAGGTTATATGGATCCATCTTGTAACGTAAAACTTTACAAGTTACACGATCAGGAATACCTGTATCTTTATCTAAGACTACGTCTTCAATTTTAAATGGTTCAGAAAGAGCACATTTCTTTGTATCAAGAATTTCACATTCAAATTTATCTGGGTCAAGATAATATTCACCTTTTTCGTTTTTAGCCCAGTTTCCATATTCGTCAACGGCATTAACAAGT
>Ga0265298_10007906_pt1 | contig 12851 bp, 10 predicted proteins | sample AusTroGonzalo_MG_3_FD_193486 | JGI IMG/M metagenome (GOLD analysis project Ga0265298, IMG submission 193486) | Bovine rumen microbial communities from tropical cattle in Woodstock, Queensland, Australia - Gonzalo_01 | ecosystem: Host-associated > Mammals > Digestive system > Stomach > Rumen ... | reverse complement strand
GCCATCACGGTAACGGTATACGGACGGACGCGGCTGATGCTGCTGCATCACTGCCCCGCGCGGACGGCGCTGGGCCTGGCAAAGGGACACAGGGACTGCCTGATGTGCGATGAGGGGCATCCGGACGCCCTGAAAGGCCAGGTGCTGGAGGACCGGAAGGGCTACCGGTTCCCGCTGCTGCGGCAGCGGCTGCCGGAAGGCTGCCTGGTGGAACTGATGAACGCGCTGCCGACAGATAATATATACAATGCACAATGCATAATGCATAATGCACAATTGTTATTTAGTACTGAAAATATGGAAGAAACCGAAGAAGTTTTACGGGCTTTCGCGGAAGGGCGGAAGACCCGCATGGAGACCACATCCGGACATTGGAAGAGAGCGGTAGAATGATGAAAGAACGAACGCTGCGGGTGCTGGAATTTACCAAGATCCGCGAGATGCTGGCGGAAGGCGCCCTGACGGAGGCCGGCGCGGAAAAGTGCCGGTCCCTGGAACCTTACTGCGACCTGCATGAGGCGGAAGCCGCCCAGGCGGAAACGGAAGAGGCCGCGGTGATCCTGCAGTATTCCGGCGGGCATCCGATGGTGGCTTTTCCGGATATCCGCCCGGCGCTGACGATCTGCGAAAAGGGCGGGAGCCTGAGCGCGGGCATGCTGCTGAGCGTGGCGGAACTGCTGCGGGCCAGCCGGGCGGCACGGGACGCGCTGGTGACGGACCGGGAAAACACCCCGATCCTGAAGGCAAAGGCGGAGGGATTGTTTACCGCCAGAAATATCGAAAAAGACATTACGGACGCGATCATATCCGCGGACGAAATCGCCGACCGGGCGAGCAGTGAACTGATGAATATCCGGCGGCATCTGCGCGGCGCGCAGGACCGCATCCGGGACAGGCTGAACCAGATGATCCACTCCGCAGCGCTGCAGAAGGCGCTGCAGGATCCGATCATCACCGTGAGGAACAACCGGTATGTGCTGCCGGTGCGCGCGGAGTTCCGCTCCAGCGTGCCGGGCCTGGTGCACGACCAGTCTTCCTCCGGAGCGACGCTGTTTATCGAACCCATGGCCGCGGTGGAAATGGGCAACGAGCTGAAACAGTGGGAGCTGAAGGAACAGCAGGAGATTGAGCGGATCCTGGCGGCGCTGTCCGCCGAGGTGGCGCCGTACGCGAGGAGCCTGGCGGAGACGGAGGAATTGCTGGCGGAGCTGGATTTCATTTTCGCCAAGGGCCTGCTGAGCCGCCGGCTGGTGTGTGTCAGCCCGAAGCTGAACAGCGAGGGACGGCTGAAAATCATTCGCGGCCGCCATCCGCTGATCGATCCGGAGAAAGTAATTCCTACGACTTTGTGGCTCGGAGAAGAGTTCAACACGTTGGTGATCACCGGCCCGAACACCGGCGGCAAAACCGTGACGCTGAAAACCGTGGGCCTGTTTACCCTGATGGCCCAGGCGGGGCTGCAGATCCCCGCGGACCTGGGTACGGAGCTGGCGGTGTTTGAGCAGGTGTTTGCGGACATCGGGGATGAACAGAGCATTGAGCAGAGCCTGTCCACCTTCTCCGGCCACATGACGAACATTGTGGAAATCATGCATGAGGTAACCCCGCGGGACCTGGTGCTGTTTGACGAACTGGGCGCGGGTACGGATCCGACCGAAGGCGCGGCGCTGGCCCAGAGCATCCTGACACGGCTGCTGCATATCGGCGTACGGACGCTGGCAACGACGCACTACAGTGAGCTGAAGGCCTTTGCCCTGACGACCAAAGGCGTGGAGAACGCCTCGGTGGAATTTGACGTGGAGACGCTGCGGCCTACCTACCGCCTGTCGATCGGTGTGCCGGGCAAGAGCAATGCCTTTGAGATCAGCCGGCGGCTGGGCCTGCCGGAGAACCTGATTGACGCGGCCAGGAAACTGCTCAGCGGCAACGCGATCCGCTTTGAGGACGTGATTGCCAATGCGGAATACCACCGGCAGGTGGCGGAGAAGGAACGCCAGCTGGCGGAGGAAGCCGGGCGGGAAACCCTGCGGCTGCGCAATGAAGCGGAGCAGCTGCGCCGGGAAATGGAGCAGAAGCGGGAGCAGTCGCTGCGCAAAGCCCGGGAGGACGCGAAGCGTATTGTGGACCAGGCGCGGCGGGAAAGCGAGAGCGTAATTGCCGAGCTGAAGAAAATGAAGAAAAACGCGGCCCAGGACGCCGGCGGCGTCAACGAACTGCGGCGCCGCCTGGAGCGGGAAAGCGATTCCCTGGCCGAAGGCCTCGGCCAGGCGCCCGCGGACGACGGCAAAGCGCCGGAAACCGTGAAGCCCGGAGACCAGGTGAAAATCCTGACCATCGGCGCGGAGGGCACGGTGCTGGAGGCGCCGGACGGAAAAGGAGACGTGAAGCTGCAGGCCGGCGCGATGAAATTCACGGCGCCGCTTGCCCAGCTGCGGCTGATCCGGCAGGCACCGGCAAAGGAAAAAACCACGGTAAGGGCGAAAACAGGCATGATGACCCGGACGGTGAAATCCGAATGCGACGTACGGGGCATGAACCTGGAGGAAGCGCTGGACGCGGTAAGCCTGTACCTGGATGAAGCGGTGCTGGCCGGCCTGAATGAAGTTTTTATCATCCACGGCAAGGGAACCGGCATCCTGCGCAGCGGGATCCAGCAGGACCTGCGGAAGAACCGTCACGTGAAAGGCTTCCGTCGCGGCATGTACGGCGAGGGCGAGGACGGCGTCACCGTGGTCACGTTGAAATAAACAAATAAACATTATGAATTATGAATTGTGAATTATGAATTCGATATGATAAAGGTAATTCGGAGGAACCGGCATGAAAGATAAACCAAGCATCCTGGTGGTGGATGATGATCCGAGCATCAGCCAGCTGGAACAGGTGTACCTGGTTAACGACGGTTATGAAGTGCGGACGGTTGTGGACGGACCGGCGGCGGTTGAGGCTTTCCGGAAGCTTCCGCCGGACCTGATCCTGCTGGATGTGATGCTGCCGGGCATGGACGGTTACGAAGTGCTCAAGACCGTGCGCAGGAGCAGCAGCATCCCGGTGATCATGGTGACAGCCCGGGGCGAGACCTTTGACAAGGTGCTGTGCCTTGAACTGGGCGCGGACGACTATATCGTAAAGCCCTTTGACGGAAAAGAGCTGCTGGCGCGGGTGAAGGCGGTACTCCGCCGCAGCCGGGGCGGTGAGGAAGACAAGGCGAACGAGCTGTCTTTTCCGGGACTGACGGTGAGCCTGGCTGAATACGATGTGCACTATGAGGGCAAAAAGCTGGAAATGCCGCCGAAAGAGCTGGAAGTGCTCTATTTCCTGGCCTCCCATCCGAACCAGGTGTTCACGCGGGAGCAGCTGCTCAGCCAGGTGTGGGGCTTTGAGTTTTTCGGGGACAGCCGGACCGTGGATGTGCATATCAAGCGGCTGCGGGAGAAACTGACAGGCAGCGAGAAGTATGGCTGGAGCCTGTACACTGTGCGCGGAATCGGGTATAAATTCGCGACGGACAGGTAAAAACCAACCGGAAATGCAAAAGGAGATGAGGGTATGTTTGCGCGGATCATGGCGGTGGTTCTGGCGGTCATCCTGCTGACCACGGTGTGCCTGTCCGCGGTCTGGTGGATTACCCTGCGGAACCAGCAGATTGACGCGCGGCTGGACTACCTGATCTCTGAGGCGGAGGAGATCGCGCGCCTGGCGGCGGACCTGTCGGGCGATACGCTGATGGATACGATCAATGACCGGGAAAGCGTCACACGGTCCTACCTGAACCAGATGGCGGAGAAGGTGAACCGGGAATTCGGCGCGTATATCGCGGTGATGGACCGTGCCGGCAACGTGATGACCAACAGCCGGACCGCCTACAGCGAGGATCCGGAGTTTATGGATTCCCTTTCCAGCGAGGAGATCTCTGATGCGTTCCAGCGGATCCTGGCGGGAGAAACAATCCGCCTGCGGTCCGAGAGCGGGGAGGCGCCGACTTTTACCGTCGGCGTGCCCTATGTGACGGACGGAACGGTGTCCGGGGCAGTGTTTATCCGGACAAGGGCACAGCGGATTGAGTCAGGCCTTTCAGAAGTGCTCGGGCGGATCGCGCTGCTGGCAGCCGCGGTGCTGCTGCTTTCCGGCGTGGCGGTGTTCCTCTTTGTGCGAAGCCGGCTCAAGCCCCTGCGGCAGCTGGAGCACGCGGCCGTTGCCATCGCGGAAGGCGATTTCTCCGCCTATGTGGATGAGAAGCGCGGCGACCGGGAACTGCGGGAAGTGAGCGGGGCTTTCAATACCATGACGCAAAAGCTGCAGGGCGTGGAGGAAAGCCGCAGGGAGTTCGTGGCCAACGTGAGCCATGAGCTTCGCAGCCCGATCACGAGCATCCGGGGCTTTGCGGAAGGCATGGCTGACGGCGTGATTCCCGCGGAGGACCAGCCGAAATACCTGCGCCTGGTGGCAAACGAGAGCAAGCGCCTCAGCAGCCTGGTCGAGGATCTGCTTGCGCTGAGCCGGCTGGAGCGGGATGACGCGAAACTGGATATCACTGTCTTTGATATCAATGAGATGCTCCGGCAGGCGGTGATCCGGCGGATGAACGACCTGGAGCAGAAGAAGATTGAGATTGCCTGCGAATTTGAGGAGGAAAGCTGTCCCGTGCGCGCGGACAGCGACCGGATTGAGCAGGTGGTGATCAACCTGCTGGACAACGCGATCAAGTTTACGCCGGAGGGCGGGACCATTACCCTGGAATCCGCCGTGAAGGGAAATATCGCGGAGATTACCGTGCGGGACAGCGGCAGCGGCGTGCCGCCGGAGGACCGGGACAAAATCTTTGACCGGTTCTTTACCGCGGACCGGGCGCATACCGCCGGCAAGGGAACGGGCCTGGGCCTGAGTATCAGCAAGCGGATCATGGAAATGCACGGGCAGGGCATCCGCCTGCTGGATACGGAAACCGGAGCAGCTTTCCGCTTTACCCTGGAGTGGGGCGGAAACAGAGAAGATACTTGACGGATGAGCAAAAAAACGTATTATCAGACATGAACGAACAGACCGGGTAAAGCGAAAGGAGGACGAACCTTGGAGAAACATCTGTTTCTGATTGGCATGCAGGGCTGCGGAAAGAGCAGCCTGGGCAAACGGACCGCCAAGGAAACCGGCGTTCCTTTCGCGGACACCGACGCCATCGTGGCCCAGAGCGCCGGAGGCACGGTGAATGAGTTCTTTGAGAAATACGGGGAGGAAACCTTCCGCAGGGCGGAGACAAACGCCCTGGCCGCCCTGACCCGCGCCAAACCGATGATCATTTCCACCGGCGGAGGCACGGTGATGAACCCCGTCAACCGGCATATCATGCGGACCTGGGGCACGATCGTGCTGATTGACCGGCCGCTGGACGATATCCTCAGCGACATCAAGCTGGACCGCCGGCCTACGCTGAACGACCTGGAGGAAGTGAAACGGGTGTACCAGGAGCGGATTCCCGTCTACCGGGCGCTGGCGGATATCACCATGACCAATGACAAAGGCTACCATATGGCGGTCTACATCCTGACCCGGCTGGTCCGGGAAAGGCTGTAAGCGCGGAAGGCAGGATACGGAGATGGATTATCAGTTTGAACTGGTTGGCAAGATCGGCAGCATGGCGCTGATCCGCCGGGAAGACAGGGATATCGACTATAACATTTTCTCCCGGATCGGGGCAGAACTGAAGCCCGGGATGATCTGGGTCACCAGCGGCGCGACGGAGATCGGCCGGCTGGACTATATCAAGCGGACCGGCTGCGAACTGAGCGGGGATCCGGACCAGGATAAAGCGGACTACGCCTCCCAGGGGCAGACCATCCTGATGCAGAATTACCGGCAGTTTGTAGCGCCGGAATACGGCATCCGCCAGATCCTGGTGGAGCATACCCATTTCAACGACGCGGAAAAGTGCGAGCATATCCGCCAGCTGCTGGTGCGCGCGGCGCGGCAGAAGACGATCCCCATCGTGAACTACAATGATCCGGTGTCAGACGAGGAAAACCGGAAGATGGAACTGGCCGCCCGCCGGGAAAAGGGCGAGGAAGTCCATGAATGCGTGGACAACGATGAGACCGCCGCGCTGATCGCGGGCCTGGTGAAGGCAAAGATCCTGGTGCTGATGACTTCCACGGAAGGGATCTACCGGGACCGGCGGGATCCCTCCACCCTGGTGCGTGATGTGGTGGGAAAGAACTACGAGGAAGTGGAGCGCAAGGTCAGGGAGCTGCAGGACGCCTGCATCGGCGCGAGCCGGGCCGGCGCCAACGGAGCCCGGGCCAAGCTGGAATACGCCCTGAGCTGTGTGCGAGGCGGCACGACGGTGATTATCGGGCATGCCCGCCACCGCCTGAGCGACCTGAAAGAAGGACGGGTACCCTGTACCCGGATCGGTGTGGAAGGATGAACATGAACCCGGAACTGCAGCAGGCAGTACAGTTCTTTACGCGGGAAAAGGAAATCATGAGCTGCCTGCTGCTCGTATGCGGAACAGGCGGACGAACGGAAAAGGCCCTGGACGGTGACGCCGCTGAAAACAGTGTGTTTGACCTGGCCAGCCTGACGAAGCTGTTCACCGGCCTGTGCGCTTTGAAGCTGAAGGAAGACGGCCTGCTGGAGTTCGGCAGGCCTGTTTTTTCCTATGATCCACGGTTCACGGCCCTGAAGGATGTGACCGTAGGGGAATTGATGGGTTTTGCCGTGGAGCTGCGCACACCGGGAAGGGTGGACGCCTGCGCGACCCGGGAGGAGGCGCTGGACTGCCTGTTTGGCTCATATTCGGTCGGCTCTCCGAAGGGACGCGCCTATTCGGACATCCCGTCGATGGTCATCAAATATGTGCTGGAAGCCGCGGCCGGGGCGCCGTTTATGGACTGCGTCCGGGAAATGATCCTGGAGCCGGCGGGCATGCGGGAAACCTGGGCGCTGGTGCCGCCGGAGCGGATCGGGGACTGCCAGAGCTATGACCGGGAATACCGGATCGAAGGTGAAAAATGGATCTGCCGTGCCGGGCTGAAACCGGGAGTTCCCCATGATCCGAAAGCGGCAGTGATCCAGGCGGGAACGGAGGACCTGTGCGGCCACGCGGGACTGTTTTCCACAGCGGCGGACATGACCCGCTTCTGCCGGGCGGTGCTGGAGGAAAAGCTGGTCAGCGGCGCCACGCTGCGGGAAATGGCGGTGAACCGGACCGGGCATCTGAAACCGGACGGAACGCATACCCAGTATCTCGGATACCAGTGCTATGTGCGGCATCCGAACCAGTATTATTCGGAGATCCCGCAGTATATGGGCCTGCAGGCCTTTGGCAACGCCGGATTCACCGGGAACCACCTGTCTGTGGACCCGGAGCACGGCACCTTTTCCTTCTTCCTGGGCAACCGGGTGAAAAACCGGCTGACAGTGCTGCTGCCGGTGGAGGGGAAAACTTTCGCCGACTACGGCCTTTTGCCGGATGGCAGCGGGCATGTTCTCTGGAAGGATGGACAAAGCATTCCCTCATCCGTGAAATATGTACACCAGAAAGACGCGCACCTGCACCGGGTGATTATGGAAGTGCTGGGGCTGCCGGAAATCAGTTTCAAAGCATAATAAAGCAGTTCTCAAAGTGTCGCATAAAGCCAACAGCGATCACAGAATAATGAAATTATGAATTGTGAATTATGAATTATGAATTCCCGGATATGGAAATACTGGCTTGAATTCATGAATAATGTGTGCTATACTCAAAAGGTCAAAGAAAGTCAGCGTTTGATGCCCTTTGACGAAGGGAGGGTTTATCATGCGTTTAAGCGATTCGATAGAGCAGTTTATCAAGGATCTGCTGAGCCAGGAGCCCGCAGAGGTGGAACTGAAGCGGAATGAGCTGGCGGAGTATTTCGGCTGCGCGCCGAGCCAGATCAACTACGTGCTGGCGACAAGGTTTTCCCCGGACCATGGATACCTGACGGAAAGCCGCCGGGGCGGCGGGGGATATATCCGGATCGTCCGGGTGGTGGAAAGCGGATCGCAGCGGCTGATGTACCTGGTGAACGACCGGATCGGCGACAGCCTGTCCGAGGAAGAATGCCAGCGGCTGATCAGCCAGCTGAAGGACCAGCGGATTGTGACGCCGGACGAGGCAGCCCTGATGGCATCATCCGTCAGCACGCGGGCTTTGAGCGTTCCCGTGCCGGATACGCTGAAGAATGCCATGCGGGCAAAGATGATGAAATCCATGCTGATGACGATCGCGGCCCGGAACAGGGGCTGACAGGATCCATCGGCGAAAAACAGCGATGAAAAGAGGCGATTAAAGTGCTGTGCGAAGAATGCCATGTGAATGAAGCGAATTTTACCGTTTCCGTGGTGACGGGCGAAGAAACCACGGTCAGGCACCTGTGCGCCGACTGTATGAGCCGGATGAACGCGGACCTGGTCAAAGGAAATGTGCGGAGCCTGCTGAGCACAGTGCTCAACGCCATTCGGGCGACCGCAGAGGAAGATGAGAACAGAAAGGAATTTTCGATGCCGATATTCGGACGCTTTACCCAGCAGGCCCAGCAGACCCTGACGCTGGCCCAGCGGATTGCCGCGGAGCTTCAGCAGCCCTATGTGGGCACGGAGCATATCCTGCTGGCGCTGCTGAAAACAGGTGCTTCGGTGCCGCAGGCGGTATCCGCGCGGATGAACTATGAAGAAGTGATCGGGGAACTGCGGGAGCACCTGAAGGGGATCAACAATCCCGATGAAAACCGGCCTGCCCGGATCGAGCTCAGCCCCCGGGCCAAAAAAACGCTGGAAAACAGCGTGCTGGAATCCCATAAACTGGGACAGAATTATGTGACCGTGGAACATATCTGGCTGGCGCTGCTCGGAAACGACGACGGCGTGGCCGGAGGCCTGTTCCGCAAGGCGGGCGTGGACCTGTCCGGCGCGCGGGAAGAACTGCTGCGCCAGATGCGGGAGAACGCCGGCGGGGAGGAACAGTCCCGCAGGATCCCCGGATTTTTCCCCTTTGCGCCGGCCAAAGGCCGTACTGGGAACAACAATGAAAAGAGCCTGCTGGAAAAGTTCAGCCGGGACCTGACTGCCTGCGCGGAGAAAAATGAACTGGATCCGGTGATCGGCCGGGAAACGGAGATCCAGCGGATTATCCAGATCCTGATCCGCCGGACGAAGAACAATCCCGTGCTGATCGGCGAGCCCGGCGTCGGCAAGAGCGCCGTGGCGGAAGGCCTGGCCCAGCGGATCGTGCAGGGCAATGTGCCTGAGCTGCTGCTGGGCAAGCGGGTGCTGAGCCTGGACATCGGCAGCATGGTGGCCGGCACCAAGTACCGGGGCGAGTTTGAGGAACGCCTGAAGAACGTGATGGATGAACTGCATAAGGCCGGCAACGTGCTGCTGTTCATCGATGAGATCCATACCATTATCGGCGCCGGCGCCACCGAGGGCAGCCTGGACGCAGCGAATATCCTGAAGCCCGCCCTGTCCCGGGGCGAGATCCAGTGCATCGGCGCGACAACGCTGGATGAATACCGCAAGCATATTGAAAAAGACGCGGCCCTGGAGCGGCGCTTCCAGCCGGTGATGGTCGGCGAACCCACGGCGGAGGAAACGCTGTCGATTCTTTACGGCCTGCGGGACCGGTATGAGGCGCACCATAAGGTGCGGATCACCGATGAGGCGCTGGCCGCGGCGGTGAAGCTGTCCGACCGCTACATCCCGGACCGGTTCCTGCCGGACAAGGCCATTGACCTGATGGATGAGGCGGCGAGCCGGGTGCGGATCCAGGCGTGCACCGCGCCGGCGGACGTGCGGGAGCAGGAAAAACGGCTGGAAGCCGTGCAGATTGAAAAGAAGGAAGCAATTTCCCACCAGGACTTCGAGAAAGCTGCCGCCCTGCGGGACCAGGAGAGGAACCTGAACCGGGAAATCGAGGAAAAACGCGCGGAATGGAACCGGGCCCAGAGTACCACCCGGGATACCGTGACAGAGGAAGATATCGCCCAGGTGGTTTCCCAGTGGACGGGCATTCCGGTGTCCCGCATGACGGAGCAGGAAGCCCAGCGCCTGGTGAAGCTGGAGGAGACGCTGCATAAGCGGCTCATCGGCCAGGAGGAAGCCGTGAGCGCGGTGGCGAGGGCCATCCGCCGGGCACGTGCGGGCCTGAAGGATCCGAAACGGCCCATCGGCAGCTTTATCTTCCTGGGTCCCACAGGCGTCGGCAAAACGGAACTGTGCCGCGCGCTGGGCGAGGCGATGTTCGGGGATGAGGACTCCGTGATCCGGCTGGATATGTCCGAATATATGGAGAAGCATACTGTGTCCCGCCTGGTGGGTTCCCCGCCCGGATACGTAGGCTATGAGGAAGGCGGACAGCTTACGGAAGCGGTCAGGCGCAAGCCCTACAGCGTGGTCCTGCTGGACGAGGTGGAGAAAGCGCATCCCGATGTGTTCAATATGCTGCTGCAGATCCTGGAGGACGGGCGGCTGACGGATAACACGGGACGGGTGGTTTCCTTCAAAAACACAATCCTGGTGATGACCTCCAACGCCGGCGCGCATGTGATCGGCAACGGCAGGTCCATGGGCTTCGGCGCCTCGCAGAAAGGGGAGGCCCGGGACTATGAGGCCATGAAGGAATCCGTAATGAAGGAAGTCAAGGAGCTGTTCCGGCCGGAGTTTATCAACCGGGTGGATGAGCTGATCGTCTTCCATGCCCTCAGCGAGGAGGAGATCCTGAAGATTACGGAGATGATGCTCCGGCAGGTGGCGGACCGCCTGGAGGAACAGGAAATCCGCCTGACCTGGGACGAAAAGGTGACGGAAAAACTGGCGAAGGACGGGTATGATCCGAAGTTCGGCGCCCGGCCGCTGCGCAGGCTGATCCAGCGCACCGTGGAGGACACCCTGAGCGAGGAACTGCTGAAAGGCAATGTGCAGCTCGGGCAGGAAATCCGGCTGAAGGTGAAGGACGACCGGATTGTTCCGGTGGCTGTGAAGAAGAAAACGAGGAAGGCAGAGCCGGAAGAGGCGGCTCCGGAAGGAAAGGAGGATCCTGTTGGCTAAGCTCTACTTCCGTTACGGAGCCATGGGCTCCAGCAAGACAGCAAACGCGATCATGGTCCAGTACAACTACGGCGAGCGGCACCAGCGGGTGCTGATGGTCAAGCCGCAGCTGGAAAACCGGGACGGTGAGCGGATTATCCGCTCCCGTATGGGACTGGAGACCGAATGTGTGTTCGCGGAGGAACTGGAAGGCATTGACCTGAAACAGTATGACTGTATCATTGTGGATGAGGCCCAGTTCCTGACCAAGGCCCAGGTGGAGTTCCTGGTGCACGTGGTGGACGACCTGAATATCCCGGTGATCGCTTACGGCCTGCGGGCGGACTTCAAGGGAAATTTCTTTGAAGGCAGCAAGTGGCTGATGGCCTGGGCGGATACGATCGAGGAAGTGAAAACGATCTGCTGGTGCGGCAAGAAAGCAACCTGCAACGCCCGGGTGATCGACGGCAAAGTGGCCCGGGAAGGTGAGCAGATTGTCCTCGGCGGCAATGAAAGCTATGTTTCCCTCTGCCGGAAGCACTGGATGCGGGGAGAGTTAGGGCCCGCCGGAGATTCAGAATTGAACATACAGAATTCATAATTCATAATAATATTTTGTATATATGAAATACTAAGGAGGAAGAGAGATGCTGGAGGAACTGAAAAAGCAAGTCTATGAGGCGAACATGCTGCTGCCTGCCTATCACCTGGTGACGTTTACCTGGGGCAATGTTTCCGGGATCGACCGGGAAAAGGGCCTGTTTGTGATCAAGCCCAGCGGTGTGCCCTATGAGGAACTGAAACCGGAGGACATGGTGGTCATGGACCTGGAAGGGAACCGGATAGAAGGTGAACTGAACCCCTCCTCGGATACGCCGACCCACGCGGAGCTCTACCGCCGCTTCAAGGATATCGGCGGCGTGGTGCACACCCATTCCCGCTGGGCGACCATCTGGGCGCAGAGCGGCCGGGACATTCCCGCCTACGGCACAACCCACGCGGATTATATCTACGGCGACATTCCCTGCTGCCGGGATCTGACGCAGCAGGAAGTCGAAAGCGCCTATGAGCTGGAGACCGGCAGGGTGATCGCCGATCACTTTGAACAGCACGGCCTGAACCCGAACTATGTTCCCTGTGTGCTGGCCCGGCATCACGGTCCCTTCGCCTGGGGCAAAGACGCGATGAACGCGGTGCACAACGCGGTGGTGCTGGAAGAGGTGGCCATGATGGCCTGGCATACCGAGGCGCTGCCGGAGGCGCAGACCCGGATGAACCTGCCGGAATATGTGAAGGAAAAACACTTCATGCGCAAGCACGGCCCCAATGCCTATTACGGCCAGAAAAAGGGATAAAAAAATCCTTCCTTACCAGTAATTGGTACACTTTTTCTGTCTTTTTTGTCAAATATGGAGATATATCTTGCGTTTTTGACAAGCCGGTAATATAATGTCGCCGGTTGAATCCTTCGGGTCTGTGGTTGCAAGCCGATGCCAGTCGCAGGCAAAACGGTCCACGTAATCCGTCCAAAGCGGCGGGGAGCATGGTGCGGTCTAGATGTAAGTCCGTCCGGGACAGGTTCCCGAGAGAAGCGAGTGAGGGTGCGTGAAGCACAGAGCAGACTTCCAGGCGGCGTGTGTGGGGTCAAAGACCAGGTCAGCCGGAGGAATCGCCTATCATTCATTATGGGGGTTACCAAACCATGTACGAAGACAAAACGCTGGTATGCAAAGACTGTGGCGCTGAGTTCGTTTTCACTGCCGGTGAACAGGAATTCTATGCCGAAAAGGGATTCCAGAACGAGCCTA
>Ga0265298_10007905_pt1 | contig 12853 bp, 10 predicted proteins | sample AusTroGonzalo_MG_3_FD_193486 | JGI IMG/M metagenome (GOLD analysis project Ga0265298, IMG submission 193486) | Bovine rumen microbial communities from tropical cattle in Woodstock, Queensland, Australia - Gonzalo_01 | ecosystem: Host-associated > Mammals > Digestive system > Stomach > Rumen ... | reverse complement strand
TTTGTTCTGTCTTCTTGATTACTCAGCTACGGGAGCAGCTACAGTATCAGCAGCTACGCTATCGCAAGCTACAGTGTCGCAAGTCTCAACAGCAGTTGTGTCGATAGTATCGGCACTCTCCTCATTCTGAGCAGTATTACCACCACAAGAAGCGAAAGAAACAGCTACTACAGCTGCGAACAAAAATGCTAACTTTTTCATTTTTTTGCTTTTTTTTAACTTGTAAAACAATCAATTGCTTATTAAAACGATGCAAAGGTACGGAGTTTTTCAATACGTTGTATCTTTTTTGATGATTTTTTTATGGATTTTTTAAACATTTTTTTGTAACTGCTTGAAAATCAGCATATCGATTTTTCTTCATTTTTTTGAAATTCTTATAATTTTCCCATTTTATGTTTTAATGTGCAGTTTTGTTTTTTGCCTACTTTCTCGTTATGGCGGATAGGAATACGATTATTTTTTTTTGTATTCCGCTCACTTAATCGTGACTTTGTGCAATTCTCAAAATAACTTACACTCGACAATAAAAATAAGAATTATTTTGTATTGTCCTCGCTTATTCGTAACTTTGAAACTGACGTTTCGAAATTACTTCCATTCGGGAATAAAAAGAAAAATAAACTTTTCTTTTGTATTCCGCTCACTTAATCGTAACTTTGAAACTGACGTTTCGAAATTACTTCCATTCGAGAATATAAAGAAAAATAAACTTTTCTTTTGTATTCCGCTCACTTAATCGTAACTTTGCACACATGTTTAATTTTGAAGGGAAGAAAGCCGCATATTTTACTCTAGGTTGCAAATTGAACTTCGCAGAGACAAGTTCAGTTGGGAAGCAACTCAAGGAAGCTGGTGTACAGACTGTTTCCAAGGGTGAGGTAGCTGATATATGTATTGTAAATACCTGTAGTGTTACCGAGGTTGCCGATGCCAAGTGCCGTCAGGCCATTAGTAAGATGGTACGCAGGCATCCAGGTGCACTGGTAGTTGTTACTGGTTGTTATGCACAGCTTAAACCAGAACAGGTATCTGCCTTGGATGGGGTGGATTTGGTCTTAGGTAGCGAACAGAAGGGACAAATATTACAGTACATATCAGAACGCTTGCCTATGATGCCTGAAGAAAGAGCTCTGGTGGCTCATGAGCATCATACCAGCAAGACGGCAGATATACGTAGCTTTGTTCCCAGTTGTTCCTGTGGCGACCGTACCCGTTACTTCCTGAAGGTTCAGGACGGTTGCGATTACTATTGTACCTATTGTACTATTCCCTTTGCCAGAGGCAGAAGCAGGAATGGTAGCATACAGTCACTGGTTGAGCAGGCTCAGGAGGCTGCTCGGCTGGGTGGAAAGGAAATAGTGATAACTGGTGTTAATATAGGTGACTTTGGTAAAACGACAGGCGAGACATTCCTGGATTTGGTTAAGGCGTTGGATGCCGTAGAGGGTATCGAGCGCTATCGCATCAGCAGCATAGAACCCAACCTGCTTACAGACGAGGTGTTGCAATATTGTGCACAGAGTCGGGCCTTCATGCCGCATTTTCATATCCCCTTGCAGAGTGGCAGCGATGAGGTGCTCAGATTGATGCACCGTCGTTATGATACTCAGTTGTTCTACGACAAGGTTGCGCGTGTGCGTGAGTTGATGCCTGATGCTTTTATAGGTGTGGACGTGATAGTGGGAACACGTGGCGAGACAGATGAACTGTTCCGTGAAGCTCTCAGTTTTATGGAAAAGATAGATGTGAGTCAGTATCATGTCTTTAGCTATAGTGAGCGCCCTGGTACCAAAGCTCTACAGATTCCCTATGTGGTGTCTGCTCAGCAGAAGCATGAGCGTAGCCAGCAGGTTCTGGCACTTAGCCAGCATAAGTTGCGTGCCTTTTATAATCGTTTTGTGGGTCAGGTAAGACCTGTGTTGCTGGAACATAGCAGGACCAAGGGTATTATGCACGGATTCACAGATAACTATATTAAGGTAGCAATACATACTACAGAAGAGATGGATAACAGAATAGTGAACGTCCGTTTAGGGGCGTGGGATGAAACAGAAGAGCTGTTAACAGCAGAACTGATATGAAAAGCATTGCAATAGTAATACTGAATTGGAATGGCGCAGATATGTTGCGTAAGTTTCTGCCCTCTGTGCTGAAATATAGTCAGGAAGCAGAAGTGATTGTTGCCGATAATGCCAGCAAGGATGATTCTTTGAAGGTAATGGAAAGTGAATTCCCAGAGGTGAGAACTATCGTTTTGGACAAGAATTACGGTTTTGCCGACGGCTACAATCAGGCCTTGCGTCAAGTGGAGGCTGAATACTATCTGTTGTTGAACAGTGATGTGGAGGTGACGGAAGGATGGCTGCGTCCTTTGCTCTCGTATATGGATGCACACCCGGAAGTTGCTGCCTGTCAGCCTAAGTTGAGGTGTGAGTGGAACCGTCCTATGCTGGAATACGCTGGTGCCTGTGGCGGATACATAGATTGGCTGGGTTATCCTTTCTGTAGGGGAAGAGTGTTCAATACAATCGAGGAGGACCTGGCACAATACGATACTATAGCTCCTGTCTTATGGGCAACAGGGGCAGCACTGATGATTCGCAGTAAACAGTATTGGGAGGCAGGCGGATTGGATGCCCGTTTCTTTGCCCATCAGGAGGAGATAGACCTTTGTTGGCGCTTACGTAGCAGGGGACATCAGATAGTATGTATCCCAGAGAGCGTCGTGTATCATGTTGGCGGTGCCTCGCTGCCTAAGAGTAATTCTCGCAAGACATTCCTGAATTTCCGTAACAACATGATTCTGCTGTATAAGAATCTGCCTGACGAGCAATTAGCATGCGTTATGCGTTGGCGTTTCTGGTTAGATGCTTTAGCATCTCTGTACTTCTTCCTTACCCTTCAGTGGGGTAGCTGCATGGCAGTGTGGAAGGGACGCTGGGCTTTCTGTAGGATGAAGGCCGACTTCCGTTCTGATCGTGAAAAGAACATGCAGGCAACTGTGGTGCCGGCAAACGAGGTCCTGTTTCCAAAGAGTATTTTGTGGCATTACCATGTAAAGGGGAAGAAGACCTATGATCAGTTGAATGCCTGATTCCGTAATTAACATGTCCTATACCTTATATATATAATAAAGCAATGAGAAAACTTCTGGTTCTTATTTTGTTGATGGCAATCTGCCTGATTCCTGCGAATGCAGTGCTAAAGGAGAGAGACTTGGCACGTACCCTGAGTGTACTGAAGGCTGAGTTGCAGGAAAAGTATGAGCAACAGCAGTCCTTTATGGCTATGTATGAGCAGCAGGGAACCCAGCAGCATCAGCAGTTGGTGAGTTTCATGCATCAGTGTGAACAGATCGGCCTTATGCTGTATTCGCAGACAACGGACAACACCTTTGATATGGCGTATGCCTGCCAGCAGGCTACCGACTTGTATCACGATCTCAGTAACCGTGACAGCAAGATGCATCAATATGATAAGATAATCTTGCGTATAAAACAGGAAATAGAAAGGTATGACGCGCTGATCCAGTCGTTAAAGAGTATGCCTCCCATCACAGCTGCAGATGCAGACAGCATATTGACGGAGAATGACAGCATCCTAATGCAGGCTATTGATTCATTGCAGGAGAAAAAGGATTCACTGCTTGAGGTAAGGGATAGCATGCAGGAAAAGGACTTGGTTTTTCTGGGACATGCTAAGGATGGGGAAGAAGAGGAGAATCATGAGCCGTTGTTCCTTACAGGTCAGCAGTTGAAGGATAGGGATGACTGTTTGAAATATGCTGAAACCCTACGTGAGAATATGCTGCTTTTCCTGGAGAAACTGGAGGCAGAGAATACTTATTACAAGAGTGTTATCGGTAAGGTAGAGGAATTAAACCAGTTTGCAAGGGGACGGTATAAACTGTTGCAGGATAATATCTTCAGGAATGGAGGTGATAACTACTTTAAGATTCTGAAGACATTCCCTATGCAATGGTTCAGGGCTCAGAATGCTATAAAGAGTAAATACAAACCATTTGCCGGACACGAGCAGACTTTCTCGGAGTGGCGTGGTGCAACGGTGCTGTTTATCAGCGTCTTCCTGATATTCTATCTGGCTCTTTCGCTACTTGTCAGCTATGTTATCCTGAGATGGCTATTGCCTAAGAGATGGCGTGGTGAGGACTTTAAGCTGAAGCGTCGCATGCTAAACAATGTTGTGGGAATAGGTCTGTTTGCCATCATCGTTATGGTAGTGCGTTCGTTGACTCAGCGTAATTTCATCCAGATGGGAACCGGACATATTATTACTATGGCATGGCTGTTGGAGGTAATTTTCCTGAGTCTGTATATTCGTCTCAAGGGTGAACAGATGCGTCATGCTGCTATTATCTATATGCCTCTGATGGTAATGGCATTCGTGGTGATTCTGTTCAGAATAGTTCTGGTTCCCAATCATGTGGTAAATCTGGTATTTCCTCCAATTTTGTTAGGCTTCTGCATTTGGCAGTGGAGGGTGTCCAAGCATCACAGGGAGCAACTTCCCCTGATGGACATTATGTATATGCATGCCACTAGCCTGGTAATCCTTATTTCTTGCGTGGCATCATGGGTAGGCTTCTCTTTGCTGGCAGTTCAGATATTGATATGGTGGACGTTCCAATTGGCTGCTATCATGACGGTGACCTGCATCTATGACTTGATGGAGATGTATGAGGATCGCTTCCTTTTAGTCAAGCTGAATCCTGAACTGAAGATAAAGAAAGCCCAGGGAATAGACATAACAGAAGATGTGAAAGCTCTGAAGAAGAAAATGGAGCATGGTGATTATATCTCTGTAACATGGATTTACGATTTGTTCAGTCGGACACTGGTTCCTATTATAGGTGTGGCATCCGTCTTCTTTAGCATTTACTGGGCGTCCAGAGTCTTTGAGATGACAAGTCTTTGCGAGTCTTTGTTCCGTATGGATATTGTTAATCAGGAGAATCTCATCCGTATTTCTCTGGATCGTTTGTCTTTGGTGGCAACTCTGTGGTTTGTATTCCGTTATCTGAATTATGGCATTCGTGGATTCTATTGTCATTACAGACGTAAGGTAATTGCAGAGAACGAGATGCTGAACCTTACTTTGGCACGTAATATAATTGGTATTCTCTGCTGGGGTATTTATCTGATTATTGTACTGGTAATACTGAATGTGCCAAGAAGTGGTATCAGCATTGTCGGTGCAGGTCTGGCTACCGGTTTGGGTTTTGCCATGCAGAGCATTCTGGAGAACTTCTTCTATGGTATCTCTCTGATGACGGGACGTATCCATGTGGGTGACTATATTGAATGCGACGGTATTGCAGGAAAGGTGGAGAGTATAACCTACCAGAGTACACAGATTGTAACCGCTGATGGCTGTGTGATAGCCTTCCTGAACAGTGCCCTGTTCAGCAAGAATTTCAAGAATATGACACGTAACCATCGTTATGAGTTGATAAAGATTCCTGTTGGTGTGGCATACGGAACCAATGTGGAGGAAGTGCGTAAGATGCTGACAGAGGCCCTAATGCCTGTATGTCTGGAGAAAAATGCCGACGGCCAGTGTATTACTAACGTAGAAGAGCAACCGTTGAAGGTCAGCTTTGTGAGCTTTGGCGAGAGCAGTGTGGATTTGGCTGTCTGTGTCTGGATGTTGGTGGAGGAGAAGATCGCGCTTATGGGTCGCATGAAGGAGATTATCTACAATACGTTAAACGAGAATAATATAGAGATTCCATTCCCGCAGAGGGATGTTCATATAATAAACAAATAAGAACAGAAGCTGTGCAGATAAACTTATCAGAGCGTACCCTTCATGTTAGGGAGGGAGAAGTTTCTTTCCAGCGGGGTAGAAAAGAATACCATCCTATTATTATCAGTATCACTGATGAGTTGGGAAAGCGTATAGGCTTGGGTGAGTGTGCTCCTTTGGCCGGTATCTCTTGTGATGCGGATGCGTATATCAGAATGTCTGATGCAGCCCGACTTATTAACGAGGCATTGGAGAGTGATGATTATGCCAAGCATCTTAGTCCTTATCCGGCTCTGCTGTTTGCATTGGAATCAGCATTGTATGATTACCAGCAGAATCCTTTGCTTTACGATACCCCTTTTGCGCATAGTCAGGCGGGCATACCTTCTTATGCTGTTGTAGATGTAGAAGGCTATGATCAGATGCTGAATCGCTGTAAGCGTATGATCCTAAAAGGATTCAGACATCTGAAACTTCGTATTGGAGTGGGAGAGGGAGACGATGTGTTGAAGGTTATCCGTACCCTCAGGTCTCGTTTCTCGGAAGATACTTTGAAGTTGAGTATTGATGCTCTGGGAACTTATGGTCTTGACGAAGCAAAAGAACTATTGAGAGAACTGAAGCCATACGATATCCGAATGGTAGAACAGCCTATAAGACAGTATCAGTGGAAGGATTTGGCCCAGCTATGCAGCATGGCAAGAGAAGAAGGAACATCGCCCATTGCTTTAGACGAAGAACTGATAGGGGTGAATGTGCTAGAAGAGAAACGTATGCTTTTGGATACTATACGTCCCCAATTCATAGTAATTAAGCCAATGCTACATGGTGGTATAACCGGTTCCGTAGAATGGGCAAGCGAGGCTATGAAGCGGAATATCGGAGTTGTGGTTTCTGCTGCCCAAGAGGGTAGCATCGGGCTACGAAATGTAGCTTTACTGACTGCAAGAATCTTTGGGTCGAAATGTACGGAAGCACAAGGTCTTGGTGCGGGACTATTGTACCGTGATGATACGGAAATGGATATTGAGATGCATGGAAATAAATTATGGCGTAGTCTGGTAGAAGACTAACGCCATAATTTTTCTTTATAGATAATCTGGTAGTTGGAATAGCTTGGTTCCGTTGCTGCCTTTTATCAGAATCGTTTTGCCTTTAAGTGGATTGTTGTGGATTTCTTCTTTAACGGCTTCCACATCCTTGAAGTATCTGGCGTTCATGCGTTTGTTCTGATAGTTGAGCGCTGCAAAGTTGTCTCCAACCAACCAAATATCCTCTAATGGCATGCCTGCCAGAATATCCATAATCTTACGGTGTTCCAGTTCGCTGTCGGCTCCCAGTTCGCGCATGTCGCCAAGGATAACCATCTTGTTTTTAGAATCAATGAACTGGAAGTTGGTCAGGGCTGCTACCATGCTGCTAGGATTGGCATTGTAGGCGTCCACAATTAGACGGTTACGTCCTGTGTCACGGAATTCGCTACGACTGTTGCTGGGAATGTAATTCTCTATGGCATGGCAAATCTGCTCGGGCGTAACGCCAAAATACAAACCGATAGTAATGGCAGCACGCAGGTTAGAAATGTTATATGCACCAATCAGGTGTGTCTGTATGGTTTGCCAGGGGGCATCGTCTTCTTGCCTCCACTGCATCTTGACGAATGGGTTGCAGGAGTCAATTCTACCTTCTACATAAGGTATTGCGTTGTCATAGAGATGAAATCCCCGTTCTTCTGCCATCTGAATTAAATCATCGTCTAAGGCATTCAGGAAGATCTTGGCACCACGCTGCTGTAGGTCGTCATACAATTCTCCCTTTGTCTTCTTGACTCCTTGGAACGATCCGAAACCTTCCAGGTGTGCACGGCCCACATTGCTAATCAGACCGTAGTCGGCCTTTACCATATTGCACAGGAAGGCTATCTCGCCAGGGTGGTTGGCACCTGTCTCAACGACTGCAATGTTATGTTCCTTGGTAATGCGGAGCAGGGTACGTGGTACCCCCAGGTGGTTGTTCAGATTGCCTTGCGTGAATAGGACGTTGTACTTCTCTGCCAGTACGCAGGCAATCAGCTCCTTGGTAGTTGTCTTGCCGTTTGTTCCTGTTATCTGTAGCACGGGAATGCTGAGTTGCTGGCGGTGATATGCGGCCAGTTCCTGTAGTGTCTGCTCGGGGTTCTCTACAGCAATATATCTGTTGTCGCCTTCAGGTGCAAATTCCTTCTCAACCACTGCATAGGCGCATCCTTTTTCCAAGGCAGAAGCAGCATACAGATTGCCGTTGAACGAGGCTCCTTTTAGTGCAAAGAAGATGGAGCCAACAGGGCAATCTCTACTGTCTGTAGTTATTATGGGGTGTTGTAAGTAGATTTCATATAATTGTTCTATCTTCATATTGTTTGATTTTTTACAATTAACGACACAAAGTTATATCATTTTTCTGATAATTGGTAAATAATGTATAACTTTGTCGCAAAGTTACCGAGAATTATATGAAAGGTCTGTTACCCTATACTATAAATGTGGGAGGAAAACTCATGGATTTGAGCGAACCACAGGTCATGGGAATCCTGAATGTAACCCCTGATTCGTTTTATTCTGCAAGTCGCAAGAATACTGATCAGGAGATTGCAGGTCGGGTGCAGACTATTCTGGCAGAAGGTGGCTCTATGATTGATATCGGAGCATACAGCAGCCGTCCGGGTGCTGATGATGTATCGGCTGAGGAAGAGATGAACCGCTTGCGTGGTGGATTGAAGATTCTTCGTGACATAGCCCCTGATGCAGTAGTAAGCGTGGATACATTCAGGGCCGATGTGGCTAAGATGTGTGTTGAGGAGTATGGCGTTCAGATTATCAACGATATCAGCGGTGGCGAACTGGATGAACATATGTTCAGTACTATTGCCGAGTTGGGCGTTCCCTATATACTGATGCACATGAAGGGTGATCCCCAGACTATGCAGAACGGGCCGCACTATGATGACCTACTGTCTGAGATGCTCCGCTACTTTGGTTCAAAGGTGCAGCAGTTGCATGAGTTAGGCGTTAAGGATATAATCCTGGACCCTGGCTTTGGTTTTGCCAAGACACTGGAGCATAACTACGAACTGATGAACCGCGTGCAGGACCTGCAGGTGCTGGAGTTGCCAATGCTGGTGGGCGTTAGTCGTAAGTCTATGATATATCGCCTGCTGGGTACTTCGCCTGAAGAAGCTTTGAACGGAACCTCTGTGCTGAATACCTTAGCATTGCTGAAGGGCGCAAGCATCCTAAGGGTGCACGATGTGAAGGAAGCCGTTGAGGTGGTTCAGATAGTTAAAAAGATGCTGGCATGTTAGAATTCGGAATAAAGGACTTGATTGATATCTTGCTTGTGGCAATAGGCCTGTTCTATTGCTATAAAGTGATGAAGCAATCGCGCTCTGTGAATATCTTCTACGGAGTGTTGTTCTTTATCAGTTTCTGGATTGTTGTCAGTAAGGTGCTGGAGATGAAGTTGGTGGGAGGCATCCTGGATAAATTGGTGAATGTGGGTGCCATAGCCATCATTATTCTATTTCAGGAAGAGATTAGGCATTTCTTCTTCAGAGTTGGAACACGTCAGAGGGTGCACAGGTTTGTGAATTTCTTCCGTCCCGACAAGAAGAAGGATCTCTCTGAGTTTGTGCATGAGCGTGAGACAATCTTTCCCATTGTAATGGCCTGCCTGAATATGAGTAAGCAGCGTGTGGGAGCCCTGATAGTATTGCAGAACCATCTTCCACTGAATGACTTTGTCCGGACGGGTGAGTTGGTGAATGCCAAGATCAGTCAGCGCCTGATAGAGAATATCTTCTTCAAGAACAGTCCGCTGCATGACGGAGCCATGATAATCTCGAACAACAAGATTACGGCTGCTGCATGCATCCTGCCTATCAGTCATGACTTGGATATTCCCAAGGAGTTCGGCTTGCGCCACAGAGCTGCCAAGGGTATCAGCCAGGAGACGGATGCGCTGGCAATTGTGGTTAGTGAAGAGACTGGTAGCATCAGTGCAGCCTATAACGATGTGCTAAGAGCACATATATCAGCAGAGGAATTGGAACACTTGCTGATGAAGGGAAGGTTCTGAAAGGATATCCCCTCTTTAACTCCCCTTATGCGGAGGACGGAATAGCTAAATTGCAGAATAGTGAATAAATAGTAAATTGTAAATCATAAAATAGTAAATAGTATGACTTTAATGGAGAAAATCATCGCTCGCGCCAAGAGTAACAAGCAGCGCATTGTCCTGCCTGAGAGCTTGGAGGAGCGAACATTGACAGCCGCAGATAAATCCCTTGCCGATGACCTGGCAGAGATTATCCTTATTGGTAATCGCGACGAGATTTTTGCCTTGGGAAAGAAGTTAGGACTTACCCATCTTGACAAGGCCGAGATCATTGACCCTGCAACCAGTGAGTTGACAAATGAATATGCCGAGTTGCTTTACAATCTGCGTAAGAGCAAGGGTATGACATTGGAGGAGGCGCACAAGAAGGTATTGACAGATCCTCTTTATTTTGGCTGTCTTATCATCAAGAGCGGACATGCCGATGGTCAGATTAGCGGTGCGCTTTCAACAACAGGCGACACCCTGCGTCCTGCCCTGCAGATTATCAAGTGTGCCCCTGGCATAACATGTGTCAGCGGTGCAATGTTGCTGATTACAGATAAGCCTGAGTATGGTGAGGATGGTGTTGTAGTATTAGGTGATGTGGCTGTAACACCTGTTCCCGATGCTTCACAGCTGGCACAGATTGCTGTTTGTACAGCTCATACAGCACGTAGCGTGGCTGGTTTTGCCGATCCCCGTGTTGCTATGCTAAGTTTCAGTACCAAGGGCAGCGCCAAGCACGAGGTAGTTGATAAGGTTATTGAGGCTACCCGTTTGGCTCATGAGTTGGAGCCCTCTTTGAAGTTGGATGGCGAGTTGCAGGCTGATGCTGCTTTGGTTCCCTCTGTGGGAGAGAAGAAAGCTCCCGGTTCTGCTATTGCTGGTCATGCCAATGTGCTGGTAGCTCCCAGCCTTGAGGTTGGTAATATTGGCTACAAGCTGGTACAGCGTTTGGCTGGTGCTGATGCCATTGGTCCCATCCTGCAGGGTATTGCTCATCCCGTGAACGACCTTTCTCGTGGTTGCTCAGTAGATGACATCTACAAGATGGTTGCTATTACTGCTTGCCAGGCAATGGACGCTAAGTGATAGTTCGTAGTTGAGAAAAAAGAAAGATTAAAGTAAGGATAAAAAGAAAAGATGAAAATTCTTGTTTTGAACTGCGGGAGCAGTTCCATTAAGTACGCATTGTACAATATGGATGACCAGAGCGTCATCACAAGTGGCGGCATCGAGAAGATTGGCCTGCCCGATAGTTTTATTACCGTTAAGCTGAATGGCGAGAAGCATAAGATGGAGCGCCCCATTGCTGAGCATACTGCTGGTGTACAGTGGATATTCGAGGTGCTGACAAAGGGCGAGTATGCCGTATTGAAGAGCTTAGAGGAGTTGGATGCCGTAGGTCATCGTATGGTACACGGAGGTGAGAAGTTCAACAAGAGCGTTCGCCTGACTCCCGAGGTTATGGAGGCTTTCGCTGCCTGCAATGATTTGGCTCCCCTTCACAACCCAGCTAACATCAAGGGTGTGAATGCAGTTTCTGCATTGATGCCCAACATTCCTCAGGTAGGTGTGTTTGATACAGCCTTCCATCAGTCAATGCCTGACTATGCTTATATGTATGCCCTGCCTTACAACCTGTACAAGCAGTATGGCGTTCGTCGTTACGGCTTCCACGGAACCAGCCACCGTTATGTTTCGCAGCGTGTGTGTGAGTTCTTGGGTGTAAAGCCCGAGGGCAAGAAGATTATCACCTGCCACATTGGTAACGGTGCCAGCATTGCTGCTGTTAAAGATGGTAAGTGCGTAGATACCTCAATGGGTCTTACACCTTTGGAAGGTCTTATCATGGGTACCCGTAGTGGTGATATCGATGCCGGTGCTGTTACTTTTCTGATGGATAAGTTGAACCTCGACACTAAGGGTATCAGCAACCTGCTGAACAAGCAGAGTGGTCTGGCTGGTGTAAGCGAGGGTAGCAGTGACTTCCGTGACATCTTGGCTGGCATTGCCAACGGTAACGATAAGGCTCGTCTAGCAAAGGAGATGTATACCTATCGCATCAAGAAGTATATTGGTCAGTATGCTGCTGCTATGGGTGGTGTGGATATCATCCTCTTCACCGGTGGTGCAGGTGAGAACCAGTGGGAAGTTCGCGAGGGTGCTACCAACGGTCTTGAGTTCATGGGCGTCAAGATGGATGCACAGAAGAACCGTGCTTGTCGTGCTACTGAGGCTATTCTCAGCGCTGATGACTCTAAGGTTACTGTCTGCTGTATTCCTACAGACGAGGAGTTGATGATTGCCCTGGATACTCAGGCACTCTGCTAAGACTACGTTATATTATATAAAAGGTATAAGCAAAAAAGGGGAGCTGTATGGCTTCCCTTCGCTTTTTATGTAGCATGTAATAAAAACTTTAAATCTACGACGTGGTTTTAACTTTAGAACCTTTCTTGCCACCCTTTACAACGGCACTTAAAGCTTTTTAGAAAGGGGCTTCTTCCCTTTTGTCTTGGGATGTCCCTATCAGCAGGACTCCTTTTGTTGGCTAATGCCACCTCAAGAGTCCCTTCTGAATCAAAAAAAAATATTGTGTAATCCCGTTTTTCGATGCACGCATTTGGGACATGTACCAAATGCGTGCATGTGTTTTCTTCCGTTGTAATGCGTTTTTGACTAACTTTGTGGCGTTAAAGTGAGACGAAAAATGAACAAGGACCTCTTTAAGATCATGGATTCTGCTATCCGCACAGAGCGCCTTTATGCCAAATCGGATCTTATGCGCGAGGATATTATGCAGCGCTTTCACATAGGACGTCACCATTTGAACAATATACTCAACGCCTTCACCAACGGTATGACATTCCCGCAGTATATCAATGCCATCCGTATGGAGGTGGCATATGATATGCTTACTAGTCATCCCGAGGTGAGCATCTCGGAT
>Ga0265298_10007904_pt1 | contig 12855 bp, 12 predicted proteins | sample AusTroGonzalo_MG_3_FD_193486 | JGI IMG/M metagenome (GOLD analysis project Ga0265298, IMG submission 193486) | Bovine rumen microbial communities from tropical cattle in Woodstock, Queensland, Australia - Gonzalo_01 | ecosystem: Host-associated > Mammals > Digestive system > Stomach > Rumen ... | reverse complement strand
AGAAATAGATAAAGGGCTTACAAGGGCCGCAGAGGCCTTTCCTTAAGGGAGATGGAGAAGAAAGTCCAGGTAGATCTGTTTGACCATATAGTTCCGAACGGAGGGGATTATACTGTTCTTGAACTGGTTGAGAAGTATGTGGCTACAAAGACAGGAGTAAGAAGGACTACAAAGACAGGATATGGTACTGTGATGAACATCCTGAAGGAAGATCCTTTTGGCAAAAGAAGGATAGATACAGTAAGGATTTCGGATGCCAAGTGCTGGCTTATTAAGCTTCAGAAAGTGGACGGCAGGGGCTACAGCTCTATCCATTCCATAAGGGGAGTCTTAAGACCAGCATTTCAGCTTGCTGTTGATGATGATCTTATACGCAAGAATCCATTCGGATTTCAGCTTGTAGAGGTTGTTGTAAATGACAGTGTTACAAGGGAAGCCCTTACTAATGATCAGGAGAGAAGATTTCTAAAATTCGTAAAGGATGATCCTCATTATTCAAGGTACTACGATGGAATCTATATCCTGTTTAAGACCGGGATGAGAGTATCGGAATTTTGTGGTCTTACGCTGTCTGACTTGGATTTTAAGCTTCATAAGATCAATATCGACCATCAGTTACAGAAGAAGGGCAGTACCGGTTACTACATCGAAAAAACAAAGACCGGAAGCGGCACAAGAGTGATCCCTATGACGGAAGATGTAGAAGCATGCTTTAAGAGAATGATTGCAGGCCGTAAGCCTCCGAAAGTAGAGCCTGTTATTGATGGGTATTCCGGATTCCTTAGCTTTGATAAGGATGGAAGTGTAAGATATTCATTACACTGGGAACACTACTTCAGCGCCATAACGAAAAAGCACAATAAGATATTTAAGGCACAGATGCCTGTGGTTACACCTCATGTGTGTAGGCACACATACTGTTCGGCTATGGCCAGAGCAGGAATGAATCCAAAGACCTTACAGTATCTTATGGGGCATTCGGATATAAGTGTTACACTTAACACTTATGCTCATGTAAATTTTTCAGATGCAAGGGAAGAAATCAAGAGGATAAATATCGGATAAAAGATAGAGCTGAAATAAGGGAAAACCCTGTAAATATCGGGGGTTCAGAAGAAGCTGTTTTTACACCTTTTATACACCTTTTGGTTTCTAAAATATGCCAAAATATGCCACTTATTGCCGATTTTACAAAATCGGCAAGATGGTGAAAAGCTAGGAAATATAAGGGGTTTCAGGGTATGATAAGAGTACTGTTCGTATGCCACGGCAATATCTGCAGGTCAACAATGGCTGAGAGTGTTTTCACTTATATGGTGAAGCAGCGGGGGCTGGAGAAGCAGTTCAAGATCAATTCGGCTGCTACGAGCACCGAGGAGATAGGGAACAGTCCGCATTATGGGACGGTTTCAAAGCTGAAGGCTCTGGGCATACCGCTGGTACCTCACAGGGCTGTCCAGATGACAAACTGGGATTATGATGATTACGACTATCTGATAGGTATGGATTCTGCTAATATCAGAAATATGGGACGTATCTGCGGCGGAGACCCTAAGGGAAAGTTTTACAGGATGCTGGAGTTTGCCGGCTCTTTGGATGATGTGGCTGACCCCTGGTATACCCGTGATTATGATACTGCCTACAGGGACATAAGAAAAGGACTCGAAGGCTTTATGAAGTTTTTGGAGGAGCGGGGAGAAATTTAAGTATGAGCGAAATTGAACTTCTGCATGAAGGCGAGCGCCTGGATGAGCTCAACCGCAATAATCTGATGATAATACAGGATCCGTCAAGATTCTGCTTTGGGATGGATGCCGTGCTCCTTTCGGGGTTTGCAAAGGTTAAGGCAGGAGAAAGGGCTATAGATCTTGGTACGGGAAATGGGATAATACCGATCCTGTTATCTGCAAAGACCGATGGAGAACATTTTACGGGACTTGAGATACAGCCTGAGAATGTGGATATAGCCACCCGGAGTATAAAATATAATCATCTGGAAGAAAAGATAGATATAGTGGAAGGAGATATAGTTAAAGCATCGGAGATATTTGGAAAATCCGTCTTTGATGTGGTGACCTCCAATCCTCCGTATATGATAGGACAGCATGGCCTGACAAATCCGGATTCCGCTAAGGCCATAGCCAGGCATGAAGTAAAATGTACCTTTGAAGATGTGGCCAGAGAGACTGCGGCGCTTCTTAAGCCGGGCGGAAGATTTTACCTGGTACACCGTCCGTTCAGGCTGGCTGAGCTTATGGTTACGTTGGTAAAGTATAAGCTTGAGCCAAAGCGTATGAAAATGGTACATCCGTTTATAGACAAAGAACCCAATATGGTCCTTATGGAGTGTGTCAGAGGGGGCAACTCCCGTATGACTGTGGAGGCTCCTCTTATAGTTTATAAGGAGCCGGGAATTTATACTGAGGAAATTTACTCGATATACGGATATTGAGATCTTGTAAATATGATTAAAAATGTCATCATGAACGACAGCAAAGGATCAGGAATTCAGGAGCTCTTTGTAGATTTCCTGCTTGGATACGCCCCTGTCTTTGGCAGCAGCCTTCATAGCTTCTTTTTTATCCATACCCTGATCGATATACATATTAACATGTTCTTCTATGGAGAGCTTCTGCCATTCGGCACGGCTCTCCTCTTTTAATTCTCCGAAGGAACGTCCTTCTATCAGGATAACGCATTCACCTTTGGGTTCGTTTTCACGATAGAAAGTTAAGGCATCTTGCAAAGTGGTCAGGAATACAGTTTCATGTTTTTTTGTAAGCTCCCTGCATATGGTGGCACGGCGGTCACCGAGTGTTTCCAACAGCTCTTCCAAAGTCTTTATCAGGTGATGGGGAGCCTCGTACAGGATAATGGTACGTGTTTCATTTTTCAGGACATCGAGGATGTTTTTCCTCTCTTTTTTGTCTGTCGGCAGAAATGCTTCAAAGGCAAATCGTCTCGTGGCAAGTCCGGATACCGTGAGTGCCGTGATACATGCGCATGCGCCGGGAAGGGATGTAACCGTAATACCTGCTTCGTGTGCCATTTTTACAAGTTCCTCACCCGGATCTGAGATGGCAGGAGTACCCGCATCTGTGATCAGCGCAATGTTCTGACCTTCGAGCAGCTTTTCGATGAGAGTATGTCCCTTGTCTATTTTGTTGTATTCATGATAACTGGTCATGGGAGTGCTTATCTCAAAATGATTCAGCAGCTTTATACTGTTTCGGGTATCCTCGGCAGCTATGAGGTCGACCTCTTTTAAGGTCCTTAATACTCGCATGGTTATATCTTCAAGGTTGCCTATGGGAGTAGCGCATAGGTACAGGGTTCCGGCCATGATTTATCTCCTAAATGATTAAATAAATTGATATTTTATGATTTACAGCGAATCAAGTATAGCAAAATCTCACCTTCAAGTCAAATTTCTAAAAGATACAGTCAGATTTAAAAATATGTAGAAAAATATTTTCCGATAGTTTATAATAATTGCATTAAGTTAATCGGAGAAGTTATATGACTGTCAAAAAATTCTACTTTATTATAAGTATTTTATTGGTGTCTGTTTTGCTGGTGAACTGTTCAAACGAAACTGAACAGGCCGCAGAACCGGGGTTACTCCTGGGGTTTAGCCAGATAGGTACGGAGAGTGCCTGGAGAATAGGGAATACACGTGACATTGAGGAAGCGGCAGAGAACAAGGGCATCAATCTAATGCTCGAAAATGCCAATCAGAAGCAGGAAAACCAGATCGCTGCAATAAGAAGATTTATAGCATACCAGGTGGATGTTATTGCTTTTTCACCTATCGTTGAAGACGGCTGGGATAACGTTCTTGAAGAAGCAAAAAGTGCAGGCATACCCGTTATACTGGTTGACAGGGATATCAGTACGGAGAAGGAAGGTCTTACCTCATGCCTGATAGGTGCTGATTTCTATAAGGAAGGTTTTATGGCGGGAGAATATCTTGTGCGTAAAGCAGACAGTCTTGGACTGGAGCACGTAAATATCGTTGAGATTACAGGCACTACCAATTCGACACCTATGAGACAGCGACAGGCGGGCTTTATGGATGCCATAGCCGGGGACGAGCGCATGACGGTGATGGAAAGCATCGACGGAGATTTCTTAAAAAGCCGCGGAGCTGAAAATATGAGATATCTGCTGGAAACCTACGGTGAGGATATCGATGTCGTTTATTCGCATAATGACGAGATGACATTGGGTGCTCTGCCCGAAATAGAAAATGCCGGATTTGTACCCGGAAAGGATATCATCATTATTTCAATCGACGGCGGACAGGAAGCGATAGATGTATTAAAGAAGGGTAAGATCAACTGCGTGGTTGAATGTACTCCCAAGCTTGGCAAGATACTTATGGAGACAGCGGTTAAGCTGAAGGCAGGTGAATCCGTCCAGGCGGTGATCCATCCTGAAGAGCAGATATTCAGTGACGAGATGGATACTTCTAAGATATCACCAAGAGGATATTGATTATGGAGAAAAACCGGATCAAAAAAGAAAAAAGTATTCTCGGGCGTATAAACGATCTAAGCCATAAGCTTGTTCTGATGCTGGTTATCCCTATCGTCTTGAGCCTGGTACTGATGCTTGTATATGCGGGGAAATATCACAATGCCATCGAGAGAATGGAGACTATTGCAAGCATTAAGAACATAGTGGCTTCGGATATACCCGGAAGTGCATGGAATATAATCATAGGCCGTGATGATTTTGCAAGCAGTAAGCTGTATCTCAAGATCCACGATGTAGAAAATACCATTGAAAAGATTACCGAGAGCACGGATTCTGAAAACCGTTTGTCCCTGATAGTTGCAGGACGTACCATGAAGACCCTTGAGAGTTATGTGGACCGTATCAGGGATAATATAACAGATCAGGTCCCGGTGGTTGAGAATGAAGCCGTACTCGTCGAGGTAAGGGATGTTGCGTCTCTCGTGGACAGCATGCTGAACGAATATATTGCCCAGGAGATCGATTCAACCGGAAAGATGAGCGGAAGCCTGCAGCTTGTAATTTTGCTCACTGCCATAGCGGAGATAGTGATAGTGGTTATCTCTTTATGGGTCAGAAACAGGTCCGTGAAGAAGACAGCTCTTTTTGTAAGACAGCCCATAGAGCATCTCGAGGAAGTGACTGCCAAGCTTTCGGAAGGTACTCTTGATGCGAGACTTGCAGATACTGACGTTACGGAACTGAGAAATCTGACTGCTCAGGTTAATACTATGGCTAAGAGGTTAAAGAGCATGATGGAAAAGAGTGCTCTTGATGCCAGGAATCTCAGAAAGGCTGAGCTGCGTACACTGCAGGCTCAGATCAATCCCCACTTTTTGTATAACACTCTTGATGCGATCGTATGGAAAGCAGAGGCAGGGGAAAAGGACGAGGTCATCCAGCTTACAAGCGCTTTAAGTGATTTCTTCCGTATAAGCCTTTCGTCAGGTGCCGACTGGATACCGATACGTCAGGAGAAAAAGCATATCGAGGGATATCTGAAGATCCAGCAGACAAGGTATCGTGATATCATGGATTATGAGATAGATATCCCGGATACGATCGGTGACTATTTTATATTGAAGCTTTTGGTTCAGCCGCTGGTTGAAAATGCCATATACCATGGTATAAAGATTAAAAGGGGCGGCGGCATGATAAAGGTTTCTGCTAAGGAAGAAGACGGAAAGCTTAAGTTTACCGTTAAGGATACAGGTCTCGGAATGACACCGGAACAGCTTGGAGCCCTTAACGACCGTATGATAAAGGAACAGCCGACGGTAAGCCACGGCGGAAGCGGCGGATTCGGACTTGTTAACGTTAACCTGAGGATAAGACTGTATTATAACCAGACAGACGGACTTAAGATCATGAGCGGTCCGGGCGGTACTGAGGTAAGCTTTACCGTTCCGTGCAGAACTGAAAAGGAGATATACGAAAATGAAAGTGTTTCTGGCTGATGACGAGGTAGTTATAAGAGAAGGTATAAGAGAATCATTTCCCTGGGACGAAACGCCCTATACTCTGGTGGGTGAGGCCCCTGACGGTGAAATGGCATTACCTATAATAAGAGATACGAACCCCGACATTGTGATCACGGATATCAGGATGCCATTTATGGACGGGCTGGAGCTTTGCCGTACTCTGCGTGCCCAGATGCCATGGATAGGAATAATAGTACTCAGTGGTTATGATGAATTTGAGTATGCCCGTCAGTGCATCCAGCTGGGTGTCAGGGAATATCTTTTAAAGCCGATAAATGCGGAAAAACTTAAAGAAGTATTGGATAAGGTTAGTGCCCAGATTCTTTCCGAGAGAAAAAACCTGGAGCATGCGGCAAGCCTAAGAGCACGTATGGAAAGTGACGGAAAGTTCATCAAGGAGAAGCTGATAGGGGTTTTTTTCAATGATGAATCAACCGAAGAGGATGCCCAGAATGTTTTAAAACAGCTGGGATCGATGGGGTGTAATGTTGAAGCACCCTATTATGCTGTCATAGATGCAGCTTTTTCACCTGAGAGGACCGGACAGGAGGCAGCGGCGGACCTGGCGGCAAACAGTGGGGATATCGTTTTTGCATCGGCGAGCAGGACGGGCAGCAGGCTTCTGGTACTTGGAAATACCATGGAGGAAGCAGAAGAGCGGGCCTATGCGTTTGCATCTTCTCTGGTACGTGAACTGGAACGTCTGGAATGCAGTCCTATAAGAGTCGGTATAGGTGACATAGTCGATGAACCCGAAAAGATTTATAACAGCTTTAGGACAGCAAGACATATCCGTCATCTGATCGTTAAACGGACCGATGAACAGGCGATCATTCTGGGTGCCAGGGAGATGGGGGAGGTTGACGATGATAAAAAGGTTTCCTCTGTCATAAGCGATGCAAAGATGTATATGCTTGACCATTTTTCAGATCCAAGCCTTATGCTTCAGGATGTGGCCAAAGCAGTAGGAATGAGCAACAGCAGGTTTTCAACGGTATTTTCTCAGCAGAATGGGCAGACATTTACAGAGTATCTTATCCATTTAAGATTAAGCAAGGCCAAAGAAATGCTCCGTACCACCGATATCAAGAACTCACAGATTGCCCGTGAAGTGGGTTATAATGACTCACATTATTTCAGTTATATTTTTAAGAAAAATACAGGAATTACACCCACGGATTATCGTTTACAGTACCAGAATATACCGGAATAAAATAATTTTTAACCTGAATAAAATGAAAATTAACCGTTTTTGGTTTTTCAGGGTATATTTGGGATAATATTCAACCAAGTCAAAATCAATATTGATTTACCTCCTTTTATGAATGTGTTAAGATATTTGCAAGTGAACGGCACATACATTAATCTGCCGCTTACTCTATACTTACACCCGTCATATGACGGCCATAATAAGGAGGTAATTTTTTAATGAAAAGAGTAAAAACTTTATTATTGGTGTTTACACTGGTAATGAGCATGGTCCTTGCATGCGCATGTGATTCAAAGAAGTCAGATTCCGGTTCAGGCAACCAGCCTGCAGCAAATACCGGAGGAAATACTTCAAATGCAAAGATCAAGGTAGGCGTTGTTAACAATCCTCCTTCAGAGTCCGGTTACCGTGAGGCTAACGTTAAGGATATGGAGGCAGTTTTCTCAGCAGCTAACGGCTATGAGCTTAAGACATCTTACAGCTTAAAGAATGACGATCAGCTTCAGGCAGCTCAGGGATTTATCACAGAGGGTGTTGATTACCTTCTTATCTCTGCAGCAGAGACAACTGGCTGGGATGAAGTTCTTAAGAAGGCTAAGGAAGCCGGTATCAAGGTATTCTTATTCGACCGTATGATCGATGTAGACGCAAGCCTTTATGAGGCAGCAGTTGTTTCAGATATGGCTAAGGAAGGCGAGACAGCAGTTAACTGGTTATTAAGCCAGAATCTTCCTGAGTACAAGGTTATCCACATCCAGGGTGCTATGGGTTCTGATGCTCAGATCGGACGTACCGGTGCTCTTGATGAGCAGTTTGCTTCAGGTAAGATGACAAAGGTTGTTCAGCAGACAGCTACATGGGATGAGGCAGAAGCTAAGAAGATCGTTGAGTCAGTTATCAACAGCGGTGAAGATTTCAACGTAATCTACGCAGAGAACGATGGTATGGCAAAGGGTGCTGTTGCAGCACTTGACGAAGCTGGTATCACTCATGGTGTTGACGGCAAGGTTATCGTTATGGGCTTTGACTGCAACAAGTGGGCACTTCGTGAGCTCCTTGCAAAGAAGTGGAATTATGATGGACAGTGTTCACCTTTCCAGGCACAGATCATCAGCGATATAATCCAGGGCAAGAAGTCTATTACTGACAAGAAGATCATCAACGAAGAGAAGGGATTTGATGCAAAGACCCTTACACAGGCTGATATCGACACCTATGGTTTAGGAGAATAATAAAATATTTTAGCTGACCAATTGCGCAGCTGGGCTGTATGCTACTAGCAGCTCAAGCTGCGCTTTTTTAACAGAGCAATAAAACTTCCGTCACAACAGGTTCTGAAGGTAATCCTGCAGTGACTAAAAAAATGGGAGACAAGAGCCATGAAAGAAGACGTATTACTTACAATGCGCCATATAGAAAAAAGGTTCCCCGGGGTGCTGGCACTTAATGATGTGGATTTTACTTTGAGAAAGGGTGAGATCCATGCTCTTATGGGGGAAAACGGTGCGGGAAAATCAACCCTGATAAAAATCCTTACGGGCGTTTATCAGATGGACGGCGGCGAGGTAACCATCGAAGGTACACCTATCAGCATTCATTCCCCGCAGGACGCGCAGAACAACGGTATAAGTACAGTTTATCAGGAAATAACCCTTTGTCCGAATCTGACCGTAGCTGAGAACATGTTTATCGGCAGGGAAGACAGCGCGTGGATACGTCACAAGGATTATGAAAAAAGAGCAGATGAGATATTAGAGAAACTGGGAATACCTACAAGGGGCGTTACACAGTTAGGCCGCTGTTCCCTGGCTATCCAGCAGATGGTTGCCATAGCCCGTGCAGTGGATATGAAGTGTAAGGTGCTTATTTTGGATGAGCCTACTTCTTCCCTTGATGATAAAGAAGTAAATATGCTTTTCAAACTTATGAGAGATTTGAAAGCACAGGGTGTAGGTATTATATTTGTAACCCACTTCCTGGAGCAGGTTTACGAGGTAAGTGACAGGATCACGGTACTTCGTAACGGTGAGCTGGTAGGGGAATATCCGGTAGAGCAGCTGCCTCAGGTTGAGCTCGTAGCCAAGATGATAGGTAAATCTCTTGACGAGCTGAGCAATCTGGGCGAAAAGAATGAAAAAGCTGCTGAAAAGAATGATGTATTTTATGAGGCCGAATCGCTTTCGAGCAGTCAGGCGCTTCCTTTTAATTTCAAAATACATAAGGGTGAGGTTAACGGTTTTACAGGTCTTTTGGGATCCGGACGAAGCGAGAGCGTAAGAGCTATATTTGGTGCGGATAAGATAAACGGCGGAACTGTTAAGATAAAGGGAGAGAATGTTAAGATAACCCGTCCTATCGACGCTATGAAGCATGGTATAGGATATCTTGCAGAGGACAGAAAACGCGATGGTATCATTGCTGAGCTTTCAGTACGTGAAAATATCATACTTGCGCTGCAGGTTATGAACGGATTCTTTAAGCCCATAAGCAGAAGCGAATCTGAAGCGTTTGCCGATGAATATATAAAGGTTTTAAATATCAAAACTGCAAGTCGCGAGACTCCTGTAGGGTCTTTGAGCGGCGGCAACCAGCAGAAGGTAATCCTGGCCAGATGGCTGCTTACACATCCGGATTATCTGATTCTTGATGAGCCGACAAGAGGTATAGATGTCGGTACAAAGCTTGAGATACAGAAGCTTGTGTTAAAGCTTGCGGAGGATGGAGTGAGCGTTACATTCATTTCCTCCGAGGTTGAAGAAATGCTCCGTACATGCAGCAGGCTGATCGTTATGCGTGACAGGCATGTGGTAGGAGAGCTTAAGGGTGACGATCTGAACCAGGCACAGGTTATGAAGACTATTGCGGGAGGTGAGGCTTAAATGAATACCAAAAAGAAATTTAACTTAAGTCTCGGACAGCTTACCATTCCCATCATAGCCATCCTGATACTGGTAGTTTTTAACCTTATAAGAGATCCAAGCTTTTTCAGTATAGGAATTACACAGAACAATGACGGAAACAGCGTGCTTTCCGGTAACCTTATAACAGTTATAAACGGCGCAAGCGAACTGGCAATACTTGCCATGGGTATGACACTCGTTACTGCAGCCTGCGGCGGACAGGATATCAGCGTGGGCGCGGCTGCTGCTATTGCCGGCAGTGCGTTTGTTAAAATACTTAAGTCCGGAGATTCTATTTCCGTTGGTACAGTTATCCTCGCGTTCCTTTTTGCATGTGTAGTTGCAATGATCTTCGGAGCATTCAACGGTACACTGGTTGCTGTATTTAAGATACAGCCTATGATAGCTACTCTGATCCTGTACACCTGCGGCCGTTCGATCGCATACTGGATAAACGGAGGAGCTACTCCTACCGTACAGAGTTCGATCATTACGGCTATAGGCGGTTTTATCCCGGGTATCCCGGTACCGACTCCGGTTCTGATAGTTGTGATCGTAGCAATAATATTCAAGCTGGTATTCCATTTTACTTCACTTGAGATCTTAACTCAATCGGTTGGTATTAACGGAAGCGCTGCAAGACTTAACGGTATCAATTCAACATTTATAAAGCTTTTATCCTTTATCATCCTGGGAGTATGTGTTGCAGTTGCCGGATGTATCGGCGTTAGCCGTCTGGGACTTATCAACCACGAAACCCTGCTCATCGATATTGAAATGGATACCATTTTGGCAGTAGCTATAGGTGGAAACAATCTCGGTGGAGGAAAGTTTAAGATAAGCGGCAGTATAATCGGTGCATATGTTATCCAGATGCTTACGATCACCCTTTATGCAATGAAGGTTTCATCAACCGATGTTAAGGCATATAAGGCAATCGTTATCATTCTTCTGGTTGTTATCGGTTCTCCTGTTGTAAAGGCTAAGTTCGAAAAACTTATGACGAAGCTTCGCTCGGGTAAGGCAAAAGAAACCGTGAAAGGAGCTGAATGATCATGAATAATATCGTTGGAAAAAGAAGAGAACCTCTTTCAGATACCAAGCTCCTTATGACCATAACCATAAGCATATTTGTTGCAATGTATCTGCTGGCTATGGCCCTGCTCGGAGGCGGTTTCCTGCATCCTCAGCAGATTTTCGATATGCTTAATGATAATGCCAGCCTGATCATTGTTTCATGCGGTCTGACTATCGTTATGATAGGCGGCGGTATCGATATCAGTGTTGGTGCTGTAACCTCTCTGGTTGTAATGAGCTGTGTACTGTACCTGAATAATGGCGGAAATATCTTTGTGGCAGCCCTTCTTGCAATAGGAATAGGACTTGCATTTGGTTTAGTTCACGGATATCTGATCAGTTATCTTGAGATACAGCCATTTATTGTAACGCTGGCAGGTATGTTCTTTGCCAGAGGTATGACGACAATCCTTTCGGTTAATCCTCAGAAGGTAACTCATGAGGGATTTCAGAGTCTGCGTGATGTAAAAATAGAGATTTCATGGCTGGGTTATACAGCAAAGAACGGAAATCTTGTACCGGCACGTATGGAGCTTGGAGTAGTGATAGCTTTTGTGTGCCTGATCGCAGTATTTATACTGCTTAAGTATCTCCGTCTGGGACGCTGCTTCTATGCTATGGGCGGTAACCAGCAGAGCGCACTGATGCTTGGTATCAACGTAAAAAGAACCCGCTTTTTAAGTTATTTGATGAGCGGGTGTCTGAGTGGTATTTCAGGTTTTGTGTTTATGATGCATACCGGAGCAGGTAATGCTACTAACGCAGCCGGAATGGAAATGAATGCGATCGCTGCAGCCATCATTGGTGGTACACTTCTTACCGGTGGTGTTGGTAATGTGGCAGGAACCTTCTTCGGAGTTTTGACTCTTACTACTATAAAGAAGATAGTTGTTTCATCAGGTCTTAATGATCCCTGGTGGCAGAATATTACCACCGGCGGTATGCTTTGCTTCTTTATCCTGCTGCAAAGCGTAGTTTTGAGCAGAAGAAACGGAAAAAAGAAATAGTTTCATAAGTCTTCCCCTTAAAAAGGAGAGCCTGTACCGGTTGGTAGGGCTCTCCTTTTTCTTGGTAAAAAGACCGGGTGTGGAGAGGGGAAATTGTGAAATTTTTATAAAAATAAAAAAAGTTAGTGACATTTACAAAAAAGTGTGTATAATATATAATCGAAAGCAAATGGGCGTAGAGTAGGCCGGTTTCATGTCAGTAGATAAAGCCGGAGAAAACTGCGCAATATATAAAGAAAAGGAGTATGTATTATGGCACTTGATTTAACAAAGTACGGTATTACCGGTACTACAGAGATCATTTACAATCCTTCATATGAGGATCTGTACAAGGAAGAGATGAAGCCCGAGCTTACCGGCTTCGATAAGGGCGTTGAGACAGAGCTTAAGGCTGTCAACGTTATGACCGGTATCTACACAGGACGTTCACCTAAAGATAAGTACATCGTTATGGATGCTAACTCAAAGGACACTGTTTGGTGGACATCTGATGAGTACAAGAACGATAACCATCCTATGGATGAGAAGACATGGGGCATTGTTAAGGATCTCGCTAAGAAGCAGCTTTCAGGCAAGAGACTTTTCGTAGTTGATGCTTTCTGTGGTGCAAACAAGGATACCCGTATGGCAGTTCGTTTCATCATGGAAGTAGCTTGGCAGGC
>Ga0265298_10007902_pt1 | contig 12857 bp, 5 predicted proteins | sample AusTroGonzalo_MG_3_FD_193486 | JGI IMG/M metagenome (GOLD analysis project Ga0265298, IMG submission 193486) | Bovine rumen microbial communities from tropical cattle in Woodstock, Queensland, Australia - Gonzalo_01 | ecosystem: Host-associated > Mammals > Digestive system > Stomach > Rumen ... | reverse complement strand
TCCGTGCCCCAACATATACCACACTCCTCTATCGTCGAGCCACCGTCAGATGTCACGATTCCACCGCATTGTGCTGTTGATTGGGTGACATAGTTTACTGAAAGCGTTGTAACCGAGGGTTCTGTTAAAACGGATTCATCACGGAGACAGCGGACGGAAAAACCGTAGTGCTTGCTATGGGAGTATCGGTTCACACCTACTTCATTGAAGACCAGTTCGCGGGTGACATAAGCGTAGTTGAATAATTGTGAATATGACCCGAAGTAGGCGTGATTGGTTGCGTAGTAGAACGACCAGCCTACACAGTAACCTGCCGGAACGGCGGAGAAACCCGATATGTTTCGGTCAGCGTTATTATAGTCGCCAGGTGCTCCTAAAGTAAGGCCAGTCTGCCATCTATTACTACCAGCGAGTTTACCTGCATGTGTGCCTCGATACATGGAAAATACATTTTCATAATTTGTATTCCAATCAGAACCGCACACCGTAGCCTCCATCGTATTCCACTCCGCATCCGTGGGTATATGCCATCCCTCAGGACAAATGCCCCGACGGTATCCTGTGATACTCACTGATACCGCATTACTGCTACTGTCATTCACACTCGTCTCTCCATACGCTGTGTTGAATGTATCCATCATCGCGTTCCAGTTATAGAGCAGACCGTAATTCATCGGCGCATACGTGATTGAATCGTTACTGTACCAACGAGCCTGCTTGCCCGTAAAAGTGTAGGTAGTTCCAATAGGCGGAATTAGATACGTTCCCGTGCTCGGAGAGGTGGTGGTTCGCAGGTTGTCTCGCATCCAACATTGATCTCCAATCTGCACAGTGGCATAGACATTACCCTCGTGGTCGGTTACGGTGGGGGCGGCAGGACAAGATTTCGAGTCAATGACGACTGTGTCAACTGGCGTGACTGTGGTATCGCTACCAGTAGAGAGGCTGTCGCGAAGACAGCGAACGGAATATCCTAGATATCTATTTCTACCCCTTCGACACACACCCACGTTATCATATTCCAGATTGCGATTGTAGGCATTAGAGCCATAAGAAGAAGTAGACCAGAAATAGGCAGCATTGTCAACACCATAGAACAACGAGCCTTTGCAATAGCCTGCTGGAACGGCAGAAAAGCCCGAAATGTTTCGTTCAGTGTTGCTGTAGTCGCCTGGTGCGCCTGTCGTAAGGCTATTCTGCCATTTATTACTACCAGCGAGCTTACCTGCGTGTGTACCGCGACAGTAGAGAACGTTTTCATAGTCCGAACCGCTCACCACAGCCTCCATTGTGTTCCACTCCTCATCCGTAGGTATATGCCATCCCTCAGGACAGATGCCTTGGCGATGACCAGTGAAAGTTACTAGTATAGAGACACTATTGTTCACACTCGTCTCACCATACTCAGTATAGAATGTGTCGACTGCTGCGAACCAATTGTAGAGTAGGCCGTATTTTCTCGGAGCGTAATAGGCAGAATCATTGTCGTACCAAAACGCCTGCTTGCCCGTAGTGGTGTAGCTTGTACCCGCAGCTGGGATGATGTATGTCCCAGTACTCGGAGAGGTGGTGGTCCGCAGGTTGTCTCGCATCCAACACTGGTTACCAATCTGCACGGTTGCATAAACATTACCTTCGTGGTCAGTAACGGTAGGTGTGCCCGAGCAAGATTTAGAGTCAATGACGACGGTGTCAATAACGGCGGTGTCAATAGGTATGACCGTAGTGTCGCCGCCAGCAGAGAGGCTGTCACGGAGACAGCGGACGGAAAAGCAGTAGCCCTTGTAGTCGCTGTAGTTCCTGTTTACGTTAGCGTTGTTGGAGTACAGGCTCCGTCCCCACGCGCTGTAGCTACCGTCCTCCGTAGAAGACCAAAAATAGGCGCAGTTGCCGAAATAGTAGTAATCTGCGACGTAGCCGCCAGCGGGAAAGGCCGAGAATCCAGTAGCATTGTTGGCACTAAGGTTGTTGCCCACAGCACAAGTAGTAGTACTGCTAGCCCACCCTGTAGTGTATGCCAAACTCTTGGCTATGTTTGTGCTGTCACCACCACATACATACTGGCTTTGGCCACTCACGTGGTCTGTCAACTGCGTCCACTCCGCATCACTCGGCACATGCCAGCCTGTAGGACAGATGCCCTGAACACCGCTGGGGTTGACTGAACTACTGCTTGCCCCGTGCATCACAGCAGGCCAGTTATACAGATAACCGTAGGTGTATACATTGGCAGAGTTATTGTTAGGATAATAACGGTATGCCGTTGTGGTGCTGGTGCTGCTCCCCAAGACAATGCCTGTACCATCGGAATAACGGGTCGTCCGCAGGTTCTCCTTCATCCAACACTGGGTGCCAATCTGCACAGTATTGTATGTGTTATTGTCTATATCGGTCACCGTGGCCATTTCTGGGCAGGGCTGGCCATCCGGCATGGTACCACTATTCATGGTAGTAAAGCTCACCTCACTGCCGTATGCCATACCAGCGATGTTGGAGGCATAGGCTCTCACATAATAGGTTGTATTGGGGCTGAGCCCTGTGATATTAACGACGAAGGTTCCTGTTGCGGCATGGCTTGTGGCAATATGATTTCCTGATACGGTCAGATTAGAATCCGTGCCCCAACATATACCACACTCCTCTATCGTCGAGCCACCGTCAGATGTCACGATTCCACCGCATTGTGCTGTTGATTGGGTGACATAGTTTACTGAAAGCGTTGTAACCGAGGGTTCTGTTATAACGGATTCATCACGGAGACAACGAACAGAACAACCGTTACTCATATTTAGAGCGACATTATTATTGTTGTACACTTCCGCATCAGCATTTGTTAACATAAAGTAATTGGCATTAAAAAAACTATAAGTAGAAGAATTCAACTGTGTTGTTGACGACCAGAAACATGCGACAGAACCTGAACTGCTGATTGTAGAACTGGAACTAGAGAAGCTACCGGCAGGGATAGCGGAAAAACCTGTAGCATTGTTGTTTGATGGTAAATTTCCCACCGAACACGTATAGTCGGAACCCTCCCAATAGTAAATGGAGGCCATAGCCTTGGCGATATTATTGTTGACATTGTCGCATTTGTATTCGTTTTGACTGTTCACGTAATTCTTTAAAGTAGTCCATTCGGCGTTGGACGGAATATGCCAACCCTCAGGACAGATACCTCTGTTGCTATTGATATATATTGGCGAGTATGGTATTCCAGACACAGTGGTGTCCATAGCAGCACACCAGTTATAAAGCAAACCACGATTCTCCAATGGAATGATAGAAGTTGTGTCATTGAAATACCGCTGGTAGTTGTTGCCAAGAGTGCCTTTCGGTGAGGTGGTGCATCGCATGTTCTCCTTCATCCAGCATTGATTGCCAATCTGGACCGTGTTATAGACATTACCTTCGTGGTCGGTCACAGTAGCAGCTCCGGGGCAAGGTACCCCATGGTTATCGGTAGCGGGCATAGTGAATATCAACTCATTGCCGTAGCCAACACCAGCACTGTTTGTAGCATATGCTCTCACATAATAAGTGGTAACCGCAGCAAAATTTCCAGATATGATGGTAAAGGAACCAAGGCCATCTCCTTGAGCCAAATGGTTGTCAGCAATAGTTGGATTCGGCGAAGTACTCCAGCAAAAGCCACGTTCCGCCACAGTGGCACCGCTGGCTGAGATTACGGTGCCTGTGAACGAGGCTACCACATCAGATAAGGTTATCACCGTATCGGTTGTGACAATAGGTGCTGTGGCCGTGGCATCGTATTCGTCCCGCACACACCGCACCGAGTATCCATAAGAGCCATCACTCCAATTGGAGGAGGAAGACTGACAATATGGGGCATCGTAACTGATACGTAGAAAATCCGAGCCTCTCATTCCATTAACGTAATATGGATACATGGAGGCACTCCAAAAATAAGCCCTACTACCGAAATAGGATGAGGATGATGACGAAGAAGACCGGTAACCTGCTGGACGTGCAGAAAAACCAGTAGCGTTGTTTGAGGAAGGATTGTTGCCCACCGCACAATTCATATACGAATATTCCTCCCATCCTGTCGTGTGAGCCAACGCCTTGGCAATATAATTGCTGTTACTGTCGCAGTGATAAACATTATATATACTTGTGTAAGTCAACAGCATTGCCAATTCGGCCGAGCTCGGCACATGCCAGCCGACGGGACAGATACCTCTCACACCACTGGGATATGAGGTACTTCCTTCAGAGCCATGCATAACAGCAGGCAAATTGTAAAGATAGCCATACATCGCCACATTGTCGGCGCTGCCACCAGGTATGAAACGTCCAGGAGCAATGTCGTTGTAGTCGTAGTAACCGGAACTACTGGAAGCCATATTGCAGACATCCCCGTTGGCATAGTGTGTGGTGCGCAAATTCTCCTTCATCCAGCACTGAGTGCCAATCTGTACAGTATTGTAAATATTACCGTCGATGTCGGTAAGGGTGGGCATATTCGTGCAAGGTTGCCCGTCGTTAGGATTAAATGTGACAAAAGCCCCTTCCTCGCCGTATGTCGTGCCAAAGCTGTTGGTGGCATAGGTGCGGAAATAGTATATCGTGCCACTTTGAAGTCCAACCAAATTGCTGGTGAACATGCCTGCTCCTGCTCCATCTGTAGTATGGTTGTCAGCGATAGTGGGATTGAGAGTGGTACCATAACATACGCCCCGCGCCGTAACTGGTGTTGTTCCACTGCTGATGACATTGCCTTGGCAAACAGCTGTATTTGAAGTAATGTCCGACAGATTCACAGTGATAACTTTGGGCAACTGTCCAGAGGTTCCCTCGCCTCGTACGCAACGTACCGAAAAACCTTCCTTCAGATCGCCGTCTGCATCGCACAGCCATTGTGTCAAATCAGGGTCATCATAACAGAAACCTCGCAATTTGATTTCATCACTATACTCCAACGTGGAAGTAGAGAAGGCAGCCATATCACCAAATCCATAGTGGTATACTCCATAACTTTGTCCAGCTGGCATGGCGGAAAATCCTGTGGCATTGTTCTGCGTGAGGTCGTTACAGACAGCGCATGCATTGCTTACATTGTGATAGTTCCATCCGATATTAGATGCCAGCGCTTTTGCGATGTAGTTGTTGTATCCGCCGCATAAGAACTCGCTATGGCTGTTTACGTAGGTGGCCAGTTGATCCCATTCAGCAGCACTTGGCACATGCCACCCGGCAGGACAGATGCCCTGTCTTCCGCTGGGGTTTGTGTTACTACTGCTGTCGCCGTGCATCACCGCAGGCCAATTGTATAAATATCCGTAAGTGGTTACGGTTGCCGCATTGCCGTTGGGCGCATATCTATAAGGAATTACAGAGCTGTAGTTGATGCCTTCGGCAATGGGGTCGCCATTGGCATAGTGCGTAGTTCTCAAATTCTCCCTCATCCAACACTGGGTGCCGATTTGTACAGTGTTGTAGATATTACCGTCATAGTCAGTGACAGTGGGTGTACCGGGACAGGACTGGCCTGTAGAGGAGCCCACCTCTGTGGTGAAACTCACCTCCTGACCGTATGCAGTGCCCACACTGTTTGTGGCGTAGGCCCGGATATAGTAGGTGGTGTTCTCCACAAGATTGGTAAGGCTACTGGTAAAGGCTCCCGTACCCGTACCATCAGAAGTGTGGCTTTCAGCCAAAGTGGGATTGGGTACCACACTATAACATACTCCACGGGCAATTACTGTAGCCCCACCGTCAGAAAACACATTGCCGCCTGTAGTGGCCGTGTTAACACCGATATTGCTAGCAGCCACCGTGGCCACAATAGGGAGCTCTGCATCATTATTCAAATCAAAATTCAACATTATCACCTCACTCTCATATTGCTGCTGGGTAACTGGAGTACTGGGTATCAATCCATTGCTCTGCTGACTATAACCCGTATAACGCATTTCGTCGCCCAACTCAAAAACATGTGACCTATTGCTGCTTATCTTCACTTTCGCCACATTACTTTCCCCTCCCACAAGCGAAATCTGGTTTGCGCCAGCACGACCAGTATTCACCATTTTCACACTATGGGTTCCGTCAGCAGTCTGAACTGACAAAATATAGGTTTGCGGTGTGGTCAGCGAGATTTCAAAATAGTTGTCTCCCTGCGACAGATTTCCCTGATACTCGGCACATTTCTTACCTGTAATATCCACAATCACCATTCTTGCCAGCTCTCCCTTTACCGAATAAATATTCAATTGTGTTTTGCCATCAAAGGGATTGGGCATCACCTGCATTTCATTCCCCTGCACATAATCATTAATTCCTGTTCCCACCGTCAGGGTATAAACGGTGTCGGGAAAGAAAATGGCCTCTGTCCATCCGCGGGTTAGGTTCTGGATAGTAACGTTGTCCAAACGTACGTGGGCATTGTGTTGGTCACGTCCAGTAAATGTCAGCGTGATGCTGGTTTGTCCCAAAAGTGTCATACCCATTATTAATAGGGTAACCAAAAATAATAGATGTTTCTTCATAATGTTTAATTTTCCTTCAATATGATTTGATTTTAAAATAAAAATCGTGAACTTCGTTTATTCGCTTCCGAGGTTCTAAAATACTTTACCTGTCTAGATAATAACGCCCCACAGATGCCATCGTGAGCGTCTTTGCTTTCATGAGTGATGATATAGTTATTGTCGAGATTTTAATGATACAAAGAAAAAAACGAAAACGCTTTTATATCAATACATTATAATATCATATTTTTATTTCAATAAAGCTTGTTTTTGGTAAACATTTCGGTGAATTATATTGTTATTACTCCATTTCAGACAATAATGTTTCTATTTCGGTTTTTAGGATTGGCAAATTATTGACAATGATATTCCAGATCTCAATGTTATCAATGTCATCATACCCATGAATCAAGCGGTTTCTAGTACCAACAATCCTTCTGGCAAATGAGATATTGAGATTTGCATCTAATTTCAAGGCCTTATTCATGGCTTCTCCTATAGTGGCTATATTGCGTTCTACAGCATCTTGCAGCATTGCATTTCGTTCATACTCAGCAAAAACCTTCTCCTGACCGATGTAACTGTCAATATTATTGATGCACTCCCGCATATCATATAAATATTTCAGTATCTCCCTATCCATAAATTTTGTATTTTGTTTCATTAAGTTCTTGAATGAAGTAGGGATTTTTCAGATTGTCTTCGTTTATCAGGTCCACATCGCGGTGCAGATTGTCTTCCAACGCAAAGCGCAAATCCCAAATATTATCTCCAAATGCGACTGGGTCGTCAAAGGACTCATAGCTAACAAGAAAATCCACATCGCTATCCTCATTGAATCGAGAACTTAGCACAGATCCAAATAGATAAGCATCTTTTACTTTGTGTTCCTTCAGTATTTGAATCACCTTTGGTAGATATGGTTGAAATTCAGGGTGTATCATTAATAATATCTTTTTTACATTGCAAAAATACAAAAAATATAATATGCAAGGGGTTGCGGGGAAAAAATTGTCAACCTAAATCAGCCCTATGAACAGTTAGAACGTCAGGAAGCCAAGCCCCACTTTCACCCCAAACCAGTAGGCATTGAGTAGGCGGTTGTCGGCAAAATCAGTAATTGTAAGTGCAGAGCTGTTTCTGCCTATGGCCTTATAGCCTCCAAAAGTGGTGCCCAGAGAGACTCCCATCGACAGTTTGAGGCAGTTGAGCACAAAGTAGTCGTAGCCATACTCCACCTTGAAGCCAAACAGCTGGTGATTTCCCGTTGGCTCTTGCTGTTCAACCCCTGGATTACTCATAGCATAATAATTATCATAATAGCCCATATATTCCATCATAGCCGATGCGGGCACCTCATATTTGTAGAAGAAGCCGTCGAAAGTAAACTTGAGGTACTGGCCCATGGGAGCCATGGTGGAGCCAAGATACTGCTTGTAGAAAACATTGAAACCGTGGGCGGTCATCATGGGCTTCTCCGACACATCATAGTTGTAACTAAAAAGAGAACCTGAAGATGAACGCTGCAACACAAAGGGAGATTTATAGTAGTTGTAGCCTGCTCCTACTGTACCCTTGCGCCACACAATCACTTCCAGGTTGGGAGACAGGAAATAGTTGAGTCCAAAGTATTTGGCGGTTGAGGGTGAGATGCCGCTGGCAATCATGGCCTCAGATACCGCATTGGGATTCCTCCACGAAGGCGAGATAGTCACATCCATATTCACCAACACATGGCGACCCATATAGCCGGGATTTTGCGAAAAGAGCGAACCTCCGGCAATAATCAAACTTAATAATATTATCAGTCTTTTCATTTCTTTCCTTTCACATATTTAGATAACTCATCATAAACATCCGCATTCAAATAGGATTCACTCATGGTGGAGTAGTAATTGTGGGAGGTGTGCAAATGTTGCTTGCCGGTGGTGAAGTCGGTAATTACCACATCCACATTGGTGGAGAAACGCGGCAGGGCCATCTGGGCCACTGCAAAAGGAATGGTGTAAGGACAAACGATGGAAAACACCAGCGACTGTAGTTTATAGTACGAGAAGAAGCGGTACTTGGAGCAGGTGGTCACCACTAAGCAAATCTTACTGCAGTCTATGCTTTTGGCAATACGCGACAGCTCGTCTGACTGCTGGTAACACATTTCCATGCCACTGGCAATCTTGTACTCACGATACCACTGCTGCAGGACGGCATAATCATTGTACTGACGGGTGTCAAACTGCTGCAGCATCTTGTTGTCAAAATAGATAGGGTTCAGTTTCAACTTCTTGGCACTTTTCAAGATGTTGTCGGTCAAGCGTAGTTCCAACTTGTCGCTCTTATCAGAGGCCTTCTGTATTGACTGATAGTCATCTTTTGAGGGCTCAACATAACAAAGTGGCTTCACAATCAGTATTTTCGACAAATCCGTTGCCTTAGGAGTGGAGATAACATCCATGATACGGCTGTTTTCCTCTTCCTGTAGGGTCGTATTCATCAGCGCTATCATCAGCGAGTCGCGATGGATATCCACCAGCATATAGTTGGCGGTCTTGAACTTAGCGGTGGGCTTCACCATATCGGGTTGGTTGGCACGTCTCAGCTTGTCGTATTTGTTTTCGTGTGTGGTACTGCTGTCTCTCATGCTCTTGGGGGTAGTCTCCAACGAGCCCATATCAAAACCCATGGGATAATCAGAGAAGTCGGTGTATTTCATCTTGTTCTTCACAAACACATCTCTCACCTCATCCTTCAGCAATTCCATATAATAGGGGTCGTCGGGATACTTGCTGTGTGCCTGCCAAGTATAGCGCAGGGCCAAAAGGGAAGCCTCAGGACGTGACAGCTTGGACAGGAAATAGCTCACCTGCTGCATCTCGCCCTCCACTTTCTTATAAGCTGTAATGGTATAGTTCACCTGGCTGTAGTTCTTATGTTTGGAGAAACCATAATAGGCTGAAACAATGGCCTTGTCCACATAGCTATTGTTGGGCAATTCAGTTTTCAGCACATGGCAATTGTAAATCACCTTATCATACTGATGGGTTACCAGCCACTGGTGGATACACTCCAAGCGGGCCAGGTTGCGTATCTCATTGAACAGATCTTCCGACTGCACAAAAGCCTTCCTTCCCTCATTTGAGAGTCCGGCCACCTGCGCTTTGGCGGCAGCACGGCGTTTCACCAGATTCGGATGGGTGGAAATCGTGTCGGTAATTCCCGAGCGGTCGGTAATAGGGGCCACATTTTCCAAAAAATAGTTGGCAGGGAACTGATAGAAGGAGGTCTCCACCAGTTTCTGCTCAAAGGGGATCTCATTGAACGGCAGGTCGCCATACTGCAACACATCAAACGCACCGTCCATCACAGCATAGCTGTATGGCGAGTGGCCGAAATAGCGCTCAAGGGCCAGTCTGTCGGCCTCCGCCTCTTGCTCACGCGAGCGGTTAAAATAGTTGAGGAAGTAGGCCACAAAATCAGAACGTAACTTGCGGCTGTTGTAGTCAAACTGCAGGTTATGATGCTCGGCATAGTGGGCAATCTCATGAGCAAGGATAAAGGCCAACTCAGCCTCGTTGGACACCTGTGCCAGTAAGCCTTCGTTCACCACTATCCTACCCTGCTCGGTGCTATAGGCATTCACTACAGGGGATTTCAGCACATAAAAATGCAATTCAGACTTGAGCTGCGGATAGTCCTTCAACAAATTGTCGGCTATCTGCTGAACATAGTCATTCAAGGGGGTTCCATACAACAAGCGCCCCTCCTCAAGCATGGCCAGCACGAAAGAGCTATTGTCCTTCACCTTATCGGCCTGGGCCAGCAGCTTCGAGAGGTCCGACGGCATCTCGCCCTCCGACTGCAGTGGCCGGAAGTTGTCAACCGACGGTTGCGACCATAGCCGTCCTATGCTGAAGGACAACACTATGGCCAATAAAACAGCTATTCTTTTCATATTATAATTCCACATTCAGTTTTGAAATATTTGTACTTTTCTTATCCACAAAGATAATCATGAAGCCATCGTCTTCAATGGAAAGAGGTGTATACAAACGGCCTTTGGCCAATTTGGAGTTGATCAATTGCTGCTTCGATTCTTTTCCGCTGTCATCCACCACCAGCATAGCAGTGCAATGCTTGTTGTTCATGAACATCTTGATAGAATGTCCGCTCTCACCTGAGAAATTGTCGATATTGTCGGCAAAGATCATATAAATCTTGTCATCCTTGAAGAAGGGAAAGTATGACAGTCCCACACTCTCGAAGCTGTAAGCCATACTACCGGTAGCAGTAGCCTGGTCTTTGTCAAACATCTTGAAATCAATAATGTCGCCATTCTCGTCTGACAAGGTAAACATGATATGCTTAGCAAAATAGTTGTAAGTCACCATACCCTTATTATCGACCACCTTCGTAATATTGCGCTGCTCACCCAACAAAGCCACATTGCCATTAGCAAATTCCACCAACTGGTCAGCGGTTACATAGCAGTTTTGGTTGGTCACCGTACTAGAAAAGAACTTAGAGACTGCCTTCTCTTTGTAACTTGACGGGAAATTTTGGTTATTCACACTCTTGATGGAAGAGTATTTGGTGTCGTATCTCAGCATATAGGTGCCATTCTCGTTTTCCTTGGGGTTGGTGCAGTAAAAACCACCCAGACACACGTCACCATTTCTGCTTATCAGCATTCTTCCATTGGAGATATGACCAAAGCTGATATCCTCGGTACGAGTGTTGATACCATTGGAATTAATCTCATATACATGCAGTTGCTCATTAGTACGGGTATTCTTGCCAGCCACCTTATAAGATACCATCGAAACATAAACCTCAGCCTCGTCGGTAATCACCATATCCAAGATATTAAAAGTACGATTACTGAAATCGAGTTCCAGCTCGGTATCCCAGATTCTTTCACCGGTATTGTCGAAAGTCATCACCATCGAGCCCTTGAAATCACCCTTCTTGGCGGCAGACATATAGCACAATACAGCCTTGCTCTTGTCGGGCGACACAGCCAGATAAGAAAAATTATTGTCTTTTTTCTCACTCGGGAAGGTGTTCAGCAAGATGGGATCCCACACAGGAGCCTCGTCGTTTTTGGAAATCTTGTTCATATACAAGGTCACTACGCCTTCCTTGTTATTCTCTTCATAATAAAAACCGATTACTTCCGACTCGCTCTCAATAGCATTAAAGAACTCAATGTTCTTTGGACGATTCAAAGCCACCTGGGACACTTCCGATTGCGCCACGTTGATGGTGAAAAGGGCATCCGATTCCTTGTCGCGCGAAGGAGCAGCAAAAAAATCCCTCGAATACAAATACAGGGTGGATTCATCTCCATCCAAAATCTTAGAGACCATACCGTATGCTTGACGTGCCTTACAAATGGCAGGAGCTATGGTGGTCATCGTCTGAGCCATCAGGCCGAAACAAGTAAATGCAAAAACTGCAACTAATAAAATGTTTTTTCTCATGATAATTATTGTTTTATTGATTATTAGATTCAACTTCTTGATTTACATTACACAATTGAGTCCTGGCACATTGCCCATCCACCACAAACAGCACCATCATCACACAGAAGAACGACACCCCCATCTGACGCTCGAGCATAGACTCGAACAGGATGCTGACAGCAAAAATAATGATGATGGACACCGCCAACCAACGTCTTCGCTTAAAAGCATTCACCATAGGCACCAACATCATCAATAGCAAAACTATAACTCCCACAACACCCGTAGCCATCCAAGTTTCCAAATATTGGTTGTGGGGACGGTAAACATCCGCTCTACTTCCATAAAATGGCGTCAAAGCATCCTCGATGTCACCTGCACCTACCCCCAGCACCGGATTTTCTTTCACCACGGTCAATGCCCTTTCCATAATGGCAAAACGGACATCCGACTTATCACCATGTGCCACCTGTTCGGTGGTAGCCGACAGCCGTTTGAATTTCTCAGGCAAGGTGATATACGACACACAGCCTATGAGCACTACCGACAACAACATAACAAAGGATGCACGGTATTTTTTTCGTACAAAACACAAATGCACCCAACACATCACCAAAAGCATAACCAGTCCCAAAGAGCCCGTTCTTGAGTTGATAAGCAACAAGAACGGAAACAGACAGCAGGCACACAACACCACCAATATATTCTTCTTCACACTTGCACTTTCTACAAACAAACATTCGCTATAAAGGAAGGCCAAACCCGCCACAATATACACCGCCATATAGCTATGGTGAAGATTATAGAACTCGCATCCTATTCTCAACCAGAGGAAAGGCTGACAAGGTTTCACCTGGTCCACGACCAACAACACCACAGACAATACCGACATAAAAATTACATATAG